>ERZ1504945.882-NODE-882-length-6832-cov-4.851262_pt1 | contig 6832 bp, 5 predicted proteins | sample MGYA00574596_ERZ1504945 | MGnify/ENA primary metagenome ERZ1504945 (study PRJEB39906, sample SAMEA3182083) | gut metagenome | biome: human; feature: gut; material: Stool; isolation source: human stools | place: Canada | collected 2012-12-04 ... | reverse complement strand
ACTTGGGGAGTAGCGTATTCTTTCACGGCGCAAATGTAGTAAAAAATAACTAAAAACAAGCAAACAAATGCGCTTGTTTACTCATTGTAGGCGTTTAATCCTCTCTATTTTTTGATTTTCCTGTTTTATCCTAGACGTATAGACATGGTGATGCGGGTGAAATGACCTCTTGTTCCCGGTATCATTCCACCATGCCTTATAACCTGTGTGTATTCCTGTAGAGACGGGGCATGCCCCGTCTCATCCCCTCCAAATGGTAACTTAAAGCTACTATCAGACAGTGGGAGACGGGGCGTGCCCCGTCTCTACAACCGGGTGATAACCGTTCTCGCACCTTTTACGCTACTCCCCAAGTAGCCTAAGATTTCGAGAGATGGTAATTTTCAGTAATGCCATATTTAAAAATATAAAACGCTGTTTATCAAGATGATGTAAATGATTCTTGGTAGGGCTCTGAATTGCCGTGGGGTCTGTTTTCGGGGCACGGGATAACCACTGGAAAAGATAATCATAGAGATGGATATATTGACAGGCAAGTGCTCGGATAGGTTCATGGCGCATGTTCTGAAGCGACGTGACCAAGAGGCCGTCCGCTGGTACGTGCTCACGCTCCCTACCGCCGGTGGCGGGCGTGACAGGATCAGTCCCTCGAAGGGGCTGGACGCTGAGCTTTCCCGCCGTGAGCGTCGTGGGGAGGCCTTGTTCGAGTATTTCTCCCCCTCGTATGTCGAGGCGAGGAAGGTGGGCGGCAAGATGGTCAACACGAAACGGCCCCTGCTGTACAACTACGTGTTCGTCCACGCCTCGGAGGACGAGATCTTTAGCCTGAAGCGTACGCTTCCCCTGTATAATTTCCTCCCCCGGGTTTCCTCCGGCGGGCGGTCTTATTTCCCGTACCTCTCGGATCGTGAGATGGATACCTTGCGTTGGGTCGCGGCTTCTTACTCCAACGAGCTTCCGGTGTACGTGCCAGATAGCGGCCGCTTGTTGAAAGGCGACCGTGTGCGTATCACCTCCGGCCCTTTTTCCAATATGGAGGCGGAGGTGGTGGTGCAGCCGGGCGGTGGGCATAAGGACGTGATGGTGCGTATCCTCGACTGTCTGTGGGTCCCCTTGTTCGAGGTGAGAGCGGGGGAGTACGAGTTGATCGAGCTGAACACGGGGGGCAAGCACGTGTATACCCATTTGGACAACGACCGTCTGTCGGAGGGCTTGCACGGGGCCTTGGGCCGTTACCACGCCTCTGGCGTGGTAGTGGATGAGGATGCCCGTCTGGCCCGTGAGGTCCTGCGTGGCTACGCCTCTCTCCGTGGTGAGACCGACGTGATCCGTTGCAAGCTTTACTCTTTGCTCCTTCCTGCCTATCTGCTTTTGGGCGAGTCGGATGAGTTCGATCGTTTGCGCTCCACGATGCGCAGCATGCTCCCGGTGATAAAAGCGGGGCAATCCCGTGCCTTGTTGCTGGTCACGCTGTACGGCTGTACGGACAGCAGCCTCTACCAGCGCATGGCGCACGAGCTGGTTGACCCTTGGCAGGAGGAGGCCTCGCCCAAGAGGAGCAAGTCCGTGTTGATACGTCGTTTACGGGATTACGACCGCTGGTTCGGGCACGGGAACGGCGATGAATAAAAGATATGAGAGAAGAGAGAGAGACATGCGGCGTCCCTTCGGGCATCCGGCTGATGAACCTGTTGCGTGAGCGTTTGACAGAGATCATGGATCGTGAGCGTGCGAACCGAAACTCAATACACCTGTACTGCACGGGTCCCTACTGGGTAGCGTTCGAGCGTTCGGCCTACCAGCTGCATCGTGCGTTCCCGGATAGCGAGACCACTCCGTTGCGCCTGTTCGCCTACCCGTTCCCGATCGTGATGGTGTCCGTTACGGATCGCTCGCTCCGCTCATATACCCGCAAGCATATCTTGAGAAGAGACGGGTCGGATTACAAGCTATTGACCGTCCCCGGGCTTCCCTTGGCGGACTACCGTGAATGGCACGCCGGCGAGGTGGAGGGATTGCCCCGGTTAAGGGAGAATTAGATAAGGGCAGAAAAGAAACGGTCGGATCCCCCGGATGGCAATGGCCGTCTCTAGCGGCTAGGAGACCCCTTGGCTTTGGCCGATAGGCTGACCCCGCTTTAACATATACCACTCCGGCCGTCCGGTGGTCCGGCCCTTTTATAATTGAGAATTGAAAATTGAGAATTAAAGAGATGATAATAGCGGTAGATTTCGACGGTACGATCGTCGAGCACAAGTATCCGGCGATCGGTCGTGAGCTTCCTTTCGCCATCGAGACGTTGAGGAAATTGCAATCGGATCGGCATAAGCTGATCCTTTGGACGGTCCGTGAGGGCGGGCTCTTGGAGGAGGCGTTGTCCTTCTGCCGTGAGCGTGGCTTGGAGTTCTACGCGGTGAACCGTGACTACCCGGAGGAGGAGAGAGACCGGAACAACCACTTCTCCCGCAAGCTGAAGGCGGACGTTTTCATCGACGACCGCAACCTCGGCGGCCTCCCGGACTGGGGCACGATCTACGAGATGGTGACCAAGGGACTGAGCTATGAGGACTTGACGCGTAAATACGAGTCGGAATACGAGCCGGAGAAACCCAAAGGTTTCCTGTCCCGCCTTTTCCGTTAAGTCCGTGTCATCCGTGTTTAAAGAAATAAAAACGATAACAAAATAATATGAAGATCAAAAGACTACTGTTCCTATTCTCGCTGCCCCCTTTGCTGGCGGCGTGTACGTCTTACAAGAACGTGCCCTACCTCCAGAACCCGGAGGCGGTGAACGATCTCGAGGGGACGCTTCCCCTGTATGACGCCAAGATCATGCCCAAGGACCTGTTGAGCATCACGGTCAACACGACGGACCCTCAGGCGGCTGCCCCGTTCAACCTGACGGTGCAGACCCCGTTGAACGCGGCCCTGACGAACATCAACACGACGACGCAACCCACGTTGCAGCAATACCTGGTGAACAACTCCGGCGAGATCGACTTCCCTGTGATCGGTACGCTGAGGGTCGGCGGCTTGACGAAGAACGAGGCGGAGAGCCTGATCCGTGAGAGATTGAGGCCTTACTTGAAGGAGGCGCCCATCGTGACGGTGCGCATGGCGAACTACAAGATCTCGGTCTTGGGCGAGGTGGCCCGTCCGGGCAGCTTCACGATCGGCAACGAGAAGGTGAACGTTCTGGAGGCGTTGGCGATGGCCGGCGACATGACGATCTACGGCGTACGTGACAACGTGAAGCTGATCCGCGAGGACGAGAGCGGGAAGCGCGAGATCATCAACCTTGACCTGAACAACGCCGGTATCGTGACCTCCCCGTATTATTATTTGAAACAGAACGACATCCTTTATGTCACGCCGAACGAGACGAAGGCGAAGAACTCCGATATCGGAAACAGCACGACGTTGTGGGTGAGCTCGATCTCGATCTTGGTCTCGATCGCCGGCCTGTTGGTGAACATACTTAAATAATTGAAAATAGAGAATTGAGAATTGAAAATTTAGAGAGATGGTGGACGATGGTATAAATACAAGCAATAATAATAATAACAATAACAATCCGGAGGGGGAGGATCGTGAGATCAATCTTTACGCCGTGTTTTTCAAGTATATGGTTTATTGGCCTTGGTTCGTGGCGAGCGTGCTGGCCTGTTGTATCGGCATGTACGTGTTCCTGCGTTACCAGACGCCGGTGTATAACGTCACGTCGTCGGTGCTGATCAAGGAGGACGAGAAGAAGGGGGCTAACGCCGCCAGCGGCCTTGCCGCCATACAGGACCTCGGCATGCTCTCGATGACGAGCAACTTCGACAACGAGGTCGAGATCCTGAGGTCCCGCACGTTGATCAAGAAGGTGGTGAGTGACATGGGCCTGTATATCGACATGGAGGAGTCGAACGCCTTGGGCTTCAACCCCCCGTTATACAAGAACTCCCCCGTTAACGTGTTCATCACCCCCGAGGAGGCGGACCGTCTGGTGGCCCCCGTCGAGCTGCGCATGCGCTACACGAAGGAGGGTCAGCTAACGGTGAGAGCGGAGTACAAGATCGACAAGGAGGGTGACGAGGAGACGATGGAGCAGGGCTTCGACAGGCTCCCCGCCATATTGCCCACCCCCGTGGGGGTTTTTAGTTTCACGGGCATGGATTCCATACCCGAGTTGGAGGGCGGGGAGATCGAGCTGGTGGCCCACGTCCATACGCCCACGTCCACTGCCGAGGCTTACGGCAAGGAGTTGAGCGTGACGCCCTCGTCCAAGACGACGACGATCGCCAAGGTATCCTTGAGGAACACGGTGAGGCGACGAGGCGTGGACTTCATCAATCGCTTGGTGTCGTTCTACAACCAGGACGCCAACGACGAGAAGAACGAGGTGGCGCAGAAGACGGCTGAGTTCATCGAGGAGCGCATCGGCATCATCAACGGCGAGCTGGGCACTACGGAGAGCGAGCTCGCTGCCTTCAAGCAACGCTCCGGCCTGACGAATTTGACGAGCGACGCCCAGATGGCTTTGCAGGAAAGCTCGAGGTATGAGCAACAACGTACGGAGAACGCCACGCAGATCAACTTGGTGCAGTATCTCCGCAATTATATCGACGATCCTGCGAACATGGACGAGGTGATCCCTGCCAACGTGGGCCTGCGGGATCAAAACCTCACCTCTGTCATCGACCAGTACAACACGATGATCATCGAGCGCAAGCGCCTGTTGCGCACCTCTTCGGACAGCAACCCGGCCATCATCAACATGAACGCCGGCATCGAGGCTATGCGCCGCAACGTGAGGACGACGGTGAACAGTGTCTTGAGGGGGCTCCAGATCGCCAAGGCGGACATCGACCGTCAGGCGAGCAAGTTCGAGAGCCGCATCAGCGACGCCCCGAGGCAGGAGAAGGAGTTCATGACGATCTCCCGCCAGCAGGAGATCAAGGCCACGTTGTACGTCATGCTGTTGCAGAAGCGTGAGGAGAACGCCATCACGCTGGCAGCCACGGCGAACAACGGCCGCATCATCGAGGAGCCGCTCGCCGATGAGCGTCCTGTCGCCCCGAAGAGGATGGTCTTCATGCTTGCGGCGTTGATCTTGGGCCTGGCGATCCCGGTGGGCATTGTCTACCTTCATGACCTGTTGAAATACAAGATCGAGAACCGTGAGGACGTCGAGGCGATCACGGGCGTGGCTATCTTGGCGGAGCTCCCGTTGGTCAAGAAGACGGGTGAGGGCTCGATCGTGGTGCGTGAGAACAAGAACGACCTGATGGAGGAGATGTTCCGGGGGTTGCGCACGAACCTCTTGTTCATGCTAGGCAAGGACGAGCGTGTGATCCTTTTCAGCTCCACGCAACCGGGCGAGGGCAAGTCTTTCGTCGCTGGCAACTTGGCGGTGAGCTTGGCTTACTTGGGCAAGAGGGTGGTGGTGGTCGGCATGGACATCCGCAAGCCGGGCCTGAACAAGGTGTTCAATATCTCCCGTAAGATGGAGGGCATCACGAACTACCTTAGCGACCCGGATCACGTGGAGTTGTTCGACATGGTCCAGCGATCCGATATCAGCCCTAACCTCGATATCCTCCCGGGCGGTCCCATCCCCCCGAACCCGACTGAGCTGGTCGCCCGTGACGTGCTGGAGAAGGCTATCGCCCGGTTGAAGGAACGCTACGACTATGTCATCTTGGATACGGCCCCTATCGGCATGGTTACGGACACGGCGATCATCGGCCGTGTGGCCGACATGTGCGTGTACGTCTGCCGTGCGGACGTGACACCGAAGGCCGGTTTCAGCTACATCAACGTGTTGCGGCGTGAGCGAAAGTTCCCGAAGCTCGCGACGGTGATCAACGGCTTGGACATGACGAAGCGCAAGAACAGCTACGGCTACGGTTACGGCAAGAAATACGGCTACGGCAAGGGATACGGTTATGGCTACGGCTATGGTTACGGTTTCGAGGCCGGTGACAAGAAGAAATAACTAATACGCAAATCATGCAAATAACATTACTACTACTGTCGGGCTTCCTTTTCTCCGTGCTGTTCGGGATGGTGATCATCCCGAGGATCTTGGTGATCTCCCACAAGAAACGGTTATATGATGTCCCGGATTCCCGTAAGGTACATACGACGCCGGTCCCCCGTCTGGGCGGCCTGTCGTTTTTTCCGGTGATCCTGATGTCCATGTTCCTTGTGATAGGCTTCCGCCTGTACTTTTGGGATATGGGCTCATCGAGCCTGTCGTTCAACATGCTCTATGAGTATCTCTTTCTGTTCGTGGGCATGACGTTACTCTATCTAGTGGGTGTCTGCGACGATCTAGTGGGTGTTGGCTACCGTTACAAGTTCGCCGTCCAGATCGTGTCGGCGTTATTATTGGTACTGTCCGGTAATTGGTTCGGTTCCTTGGGAGGCTTGTTCGGTGTGTACTCGGTTCCCGCTTGGGTGGGGATCCCCGTCACGGTCTTTATCGTGGTGTATATCACGAACGCCATTAACTTGATAGACGGTATCGATGGCTTGGCCTCCGGTTTGTGCAGTATCGCCCTGTCGGTCTTGAGCGTGATCTTCTTTATCCGCATGCAGTATGTGTACGCCTTGTTGGCCATCTGTACGCTGGGAGTCCTCATGCCTTTTTGGTGTTACAACGTCTTTGGCAACGCAAACCGTGGCCATAAGCTCTTTATGGGTGATGCGGGTAGTCTTACGCTGGGCTACGTGATCAGTTTTCTGATCATCCATCTGTGCGTGTCGAATCAAGTCTTACCGGAGTTACCAAATCCCTATATGGTGATCGCTTTCTCCACGGTCTTGGTCCCTTTACTCGATG
>ERZ1504945.840-NODE-840-length-7211-cov-6.014394_pt1 | contig 7211 bp, 4 predicted proteins | sample MGYA00574596_ERZ1504945 | MGnify/ENA primary metagenome ERZ1504945 (study PRJEB39906, sample SAMEA3182083) | gut metagenome | biome: human; feature: gut; material: Stool; isolation source: human stools | place: Canada | collected 2012-12-04 ... | reverse complement strand
TCTGTCGTGTCCGACGAAGCTTTCCGTCTGGATGCCTCCCTTGCCATCTGCATGCTGATGGATGCCCTGCGCTGCCTATCGAATCCGGAGAACAAGATTGCGGAGGCTGCGCTGATGGAGAATTACAAATTACAAATGACAAATGACGAGCAGTCGGGATTCATCATAGCCACTCCCCTGCCCGAAACCTTTACCTCCCGACGGGAAACGCTGCGCTTGATGCCTTTGTATGAGTTACTGGAAGAACTGTTCAGCATCTTCGGCATGAGCCGCATTGAAAAGCAGGATGCCTACCTCTTCTCCTTCTTCGATGCTGTGACGGAGTATCTGCAAAGCAATTCTTCCGAACTGGACAGCTTCATCCGCTACTGGGACGAAACCCTTTGCAGCAAAACCATCCCCAGCGGTGAGATGGACGGCATACGCATCTTCTCCATCCACAAGTCCAAAGGACTGGAATTCCATACCGTACTGATTCCCTTCTGCGACTGGAAGCTGGAGAACGAAACCAACAACCAGCTGGTGTGGTGCGTCCCACCGGAAGAGCCTTATAATGCCATCAGCTTAGTGCCGGTGAACTATTCCACCACCATGGCGGAATCCATATACCGGCAGGACTATCTGCACGAACGTCTTCAGCTGTGGGTGGACAATCTGAATCTGCTGTACGTGGCCTTTACCCGTGCCGGCAAGAACCTCATCCTCTGGAGCCGGAAGGAACAGAAGGGAACCATGTCCGAACTCCTTGCCAACACCCTGCCCCGCATAGCCAAAGACGGAGCAGGCAGTTGGGACGAAGAGGCTGCCATATACGAGAACGGCAGGATTTGTCCCTCCTCCGTCCCCGTCTCACAGCATGACGCAGACAACCCTGCTGATGACGAAGCCAAACCTCTATGCTGCGAACGTAAACCTCTATACTGCGAACGTAAACCTGAGGTTTATGAACAGCAACCGGTCAACAGACTTTCGCAAAAGCCGGTCAAACTGCCCGTCCACATGGAGAGTATGCTCCACGACATCGAGTTCCGGCAATCCAACCGTTCGGCAGACTTCATAGCAGGAGTAGACGAAGCAGAGTCCAGCTGGCGTTTCATCAACCGGGGACGTTTGCTGCATACCCTATTCTCCGCTATCGAAACCGAAGAAGACATTGACAATGCCATCAGCCAGCTCGTCTTTGAAGGTGTGATTGGACGGAGTGAGACGGAAGAAGAAATACGCAATCTCACCCAACGCGCTTTCTCCCTGCCTCAAGTCAAGGACTGGTATTCAGGAACGTGGCAGCTATTCAATGAATGCGACATCATCTGGCAGGAAAACGGTGAACTGCGGACACGCCGCCCGGACCGCGTGATGATGCGTGGCGAAGAAATCGTAGTGGTGGACTTCAAGTTCGGAAAGCCAAACAAGAAGTACAACAAGCAGGTGCAGGGATACATGCAACTGCTGGTCCGCATGGGGTATGTCGCAGAAAATATACGGGGTTACTTGTGGTATGTAGAGGAGAACAACATAGAACCGGTATAACTCACTCCCCATCCACTATTAATTATCAATTATCAACTAAATCATGGAAACATTCCTCCAACTGGTCGCCCGCGACCTTTACGCCAAAATAGGAAACGACCTCTCGCGCACCGCCATCGTTTTCCCCAACAAACGTGCCAGTCTGTTCTTCAACGAATATCTGGCAGCTGAAACGGACCGCCCTTTGTGGTCGCCTGCCTACGTCAGCATCAGCGAACTGTTCCGGCAACTCTCTCCATTGAAGTCCGGTGACCCTATCCGCCTGGTATGCGAACTGTATAAGGTGTTCCGCGAAGAGACCCGCAGCGAAGAAACTCTGGATGACTTCTACTTCTGGGGAGAACTGCTCATCAGCGATTTCGATGACGTAGACAAAAACCTTGTAGATGCCGACAAACTCTTCAGCAACCTGCAAGAACTGAAGAACATTATGGACAATTACGACTTCCTCGACCAAGAACAAGAAGAAGCCATCCGCCAGTTCTTCCAGAACTTTTCCATAGAAAAGCGCACGGAGCTGAAAGCCAAATTCATCTCCCTCTGGGATAAACTGGGCGACATCTACCGCCACTACCGCCGCAATCTTACAGAACTGGGCATCGCCTACGAAGGCATGATGTACCGCAATGTCATGGAGCAACTCGACACCGACCGACTGCGCTACGACCGCTATGTATTTGTCGGCTTCAACGTGCTGAATAGAGTAGAAACCCGTTTCTTCCAGCTCTTGCAGGATGCCGGAAAAGCAATGTTCTATTGGGATTACGACGTGTTCTACACCCGTCTTCCCCTTGAGCAAAAGCCGCCCTATACCCACGAAGCAGGCGAATTCATCCTCCGCAACCTAAAGCTGTTTCCCAACCAACTGCCCGAAACTTCTTTTGATGTACTGCGGAAACCCAAGAACGTACGCTTTATCTCCGCTTCTACCGAAAATGCACAAGCCCGCTACTTGCCGCAATGGATTAGGGGGAATGAAGAATTAAGAACCCCTTCTTCATTCAAAGACACTGCCGTTGTCCTTTGCAACGAATCCCTACTGCTTCCCGTCCTCCACTCCATTCCGGCAGAGGTAAAGAACGTCAACATCACAATGGGATTTCCCCTTGCCCAAACTCCGGTGTACAGTTTTATCAACGCCCTTGTAGAGCTACAGACTACCGGCTACCATGCAGGTACCGGACGATACATCTACGAAACCGTAATCACGCTGCTGAAACACCCTTACACCCGGCAACTTTCCCCCAATGCCGAAACACTGGAAAAACAGCTTACCCGGGACAACCGCTTCTATCCCCTTCCCTCGGAGCTGAAGCAGGACGCATTCCTTGAACAAGTCTTTACACCACAGAACGGCATCGCCGCCCTATGCAGCTACCTCACCGAACTGCTTCGCGAAGTGGCCGTCCTCTACCGCCAGGAAAAAGACGTGGAAGACATCTTCAACCAGCTGTACCGCGAGTCTCTGTTCAAAAGCTACACCCTCGTCAACCGCCTGCTCAGCCTGATAGAGACCGGCGAATTGAGTAGTGTGCGCACAGACACGCTGAAGCGACTGCTGAACCGCTTGCTTACCTCTGCCAACATTCCCTTCCACGGAGAACCCGCCATCGGCATGCAAGTAATGGGGGTGCTGGAAACGCGTAACCTCGATTTCCGCAACCTCATCATGCTCTCCCTCAACGAAGGGCAATTGCCCAAAGCCGGAGGCGAGTCCTCCTTCATCCCCTACAACCTAAGGAAAGCCTTCGGCATGACCACCATAGAGCACAAAAATGCCGTCTATGCCTACTACTTCTACCGCCTCATCCAACGGGCAGAAAACGTCACCTTATTATATAACATCTCTTCGGACGGACTGAACCGCGGGGAGATGTCCCGCTTCATGCTGCAATTCCAGGTAGAGTCGCCGCACAACATCTCCCTTGAGTACCTTGAAGCCGGACAATCTCCACAGCAAGCCCGGGAAATTGAGATTCACAAGACACCGGAGATGTTGCAACAGATGTTCGACGCCTACAACATCCACCAACGTCCCAAAGCGTTCTTCTCCCCCTCTGCCCTCAATGCCTATCTGGACTGCCGCCTGAAATTCTACTACCGATACGTAGCCGGCCTGAAAGCTCCCGATGAAGTAAGCGCCGAGATAGACTCCACCCTCTTCGGCACCATCTTCCACCGTTCCGCCGAACTGGTGTACAACGAACTGACAGCCAACGGACGGGAGATACGTAAAGACGACCTGGAACAATTACTGAAAGACGATGTTCGCCTGCAAGCCTATGTGGACAATGCTTTTAAAGAAAAGTTCTTCCATGTGCCCCTTACGGAGCAACCGGAATATAACGGTACGCAGCTTATCCATTCCAAAGTCATTGCCTCTTACCTGCGCCAGCTTCTGCGCAATGACCTGCAATATGCCCCGTTCCGTATGGAGGGTATGGAACAGGACGTCAGAGAAATGATGGAAATAGATACTCCGCAAGGAAAGCTTGCCTTACAGATAGGCGGTACCATCGACCGCCTGGACAGCAAAGGAGACACGCTACGTATCGTGGACTACAAGACAGGCGGTACTCCCAAGACTCCTGAAAATATAGAACAACTGTTTACTCCCGCCGACAACCGTCCCAACTATATTTTCCAGACGTTTCTGTACGCCGCCATCCTCTGCCGCAAGCAATCGCTGAAGGTAGCCCCTTCCCTACTTTACATCCACCGGGCAGCTTCCGAAAGCTACTCCCCGGTCATCGAAATGGGAGCGCCGCGACAACCCAAGGTACCGGTCAACAACTTCGCTTTCTTCGAAGACGAGTTTCGCGAACGGCTGCACGGACTCCTGCAGGAGATATTCAGCCAAGAAGAAACATTCAGCCAAACAGAGGATACCCGGAAATGTGAATATTGCGATTTCCGCAGTCTGTGTAAGAGATAAAAAAACAGACCATCCGTTCATAAGAAACAGATGGTCTGCACGACCGTAACAGACGGTCTATTTGAGTCTGACGGATGGTCTGTTTTACTTCAACGGACCATCCGTTCTATTTTCTTCGTTATCATTACTTCACCGGAATAGAGAAGCTGAATATGGAGCCTTCGCCTTCCTTGGAAGTAAACCACAGTTTACCGCCATTCTTCACGACAAAATCCTTGCATAGCAACAAGCCCAGTCCCGAGCCTTCTTCGTTGTTCGTGCCGAACGTGCTGAAATGCGTATCAGTATGCAACAACTTCTTCTGCCCCTCCTCGCTGATGCCACAGCCATAATCCTGAACGCTGACAACTGCCATACCATCTACTTCCTCCATCTTCACCAGTACCTCTGAGTTCTCCTTACTGAACTTAATGGCATTACTCAACAAGTTACGGACCACTGTCTTCAGCATGTCAATATCAGCGTTGACCATCATTTTTTCCGGTTTCATCTCGTGGATTCTTATCTTCTTCAGGCTTGCCACCATACTGAAAATCTCAATGACACCGTCTGTCACTTCGACGAGGTCCACATCCTGATAAACCACGTTCAACTTACCGATTTGACTCTTTGTCCATTTCAGCAGGTTATCCAGCAATGAAAACACATCCTCCGTAGTCTGATTAGCCATCGTCAGAAGCTCGTACATTTCGGCGCCAATTTTCTCAGATGGCAAGTTCAATATCAGCATATTCAGCACCATTTTGATGGATCCCATCGGAGAACGTAAGTCATGGGCAATCACCGAATAAAGCTTGTCACGCCCGGCAATAGTACGTTGCAGTTCTTCCGTCTTACTCAAAATCAACCGTTTGGCAGCTACCAAAGATATTTGGTGGGTAACACGGATAATCAATTCCTCCTTATTGAAAGGCTTAGAGATGAAGTCATTCGCGCCAACCTGAAACCCCTTCACAATATCTGCCGTACTATTCAGTGCGGTCAGAAAGATGATTGGAATATCAGCTGTATTCGGATTTGACTTTAAATGTTGAGCTACTTCAAAACCACTCATGTCCGGCATCATTACGTCAAGCAAAACCAAATCAGGATTTTCCTTTTCCACCTGTTCCAACGCTTGCCGCCCGTTACTTGCAGTAGCAATCGCGAATTTCTCATTTGTCAAAAGCACTTTCAACAATAAAACGTTTGACATCACATCGTCAACGATGAGAATCTTGTATTCGGAAGGATTTATTTCCATGTTCATCTTTCTATATTGTTTTTCCCGTTATCAAAATTACTATTTAGTTAGGAACGATATTCCTTAAAATACTCTATTATATACTGTAAACCCTCTTCCAGCTCTATAGTCGGTTCCCAGCCCAACTTTTCCTTTGCCAGAGTGATGTCCGGCTGACGCTGTTTGGGATCATCATGAGGCAGTGGCTTGAAAATCAGTTTCGACTTGGAATTCGTCAGCCTAATGACCTTTTCCGCCAGTTCCAATATGGAGAATTCATTCGGATTTCCCAAGTTTACCGGACCGATAAAATCGTCCTCCGTGTTCATCATCCGCACCATACCTTCTATACAGTCATCTACATATTGGAAACTTCGCGTCTGATTACCCGAACCGTATATTGTAATATCCTGGTTCTGCAATGCTTGAACCACGAAATTGGAAACCACCCGTCCGTCATTCGGCAACATCCGAGGACCGTACGTATTGAATATACGGATAATCTTGATCCGCACTCCATTCTGGCGGTGATAGTCCATAAACAATGTCTCGGCACAACGCTTCCCTTCATCATAACAAGAACGGAGGCCAATTGGATTTACATTTCCCCAATAACTTTCCACTTGGGGATGAATAACGGGGTCACCGTACACTTCGCTGGTAGAAGCCTGCAATATCTTGGCATTCGTCTTTTTGGCCAGTCCCAGCATATTGATGGCGCCCAATACAGAAGTCTTGATGGTTTTAATGGCATCATATTGGTAGTGGATGGGAGAAGCAGGACAAGCCAGATTATAGATTTCGTCCACATCTGCCTCATAAGGGGTTTCCACATCATGCAGTACAAATTCAAAGCGGGGATTGCTCTTCAGATGAGTGATATTTCCTTCCGAACCGGTGAAAAGATTATCCAGACAAATCACCTGATGCCCGTCGTTTATCAATCGGGTACAAAGATGAGAACCTATAAAACCAGCACCGCCACTAACCAAAATTTTCTTCATGTAATGTTTTTTATAGTGCCTTAAAGCACATAGGACCTATTCTGTTTGTTTTGATGCTGACAAATGTAGGCGATTTGACTAAATTATGCAAGTTTGCAACGAAATATTTCACTTGTTAATGAATATAAAGAGGCAGATTAAAAAATCCACCCCTGAAATATTCATTTATTTATCCGCCACATACTCTTCTTTCTTATCCGGAATGCTGAAGTTCTTGTTCGCAAACAAGTCTGCCAGACCCGAAATTTGCTTTAAACGCAACACTTCGTCGCGATCCATTCCGATATTCTTCATTATCCATTCATCAGACATACCGGCTCTGTCCAATTCCGCAACAATATGGCACATCAACTCGATATTATGCGTACCACGGGCACGATTATGACGGATAGTGGACGCCATACGGTTGGAAAGTTCCTTGTCAATCACGACCACGGGAAGCAACCCGTTTTCGCGCTGATAAATTCTTTTGGATGTCTTCAACACCTGATAACCTGTCTCTTATACACATCTGACGCTG
>ERZ1504945.692-NODE-692-length-9223-cov-8.418194_pt1 | contig 9223 bp, 7 predicted proteins | sample MGYA00574596_ERZ1504945 | MGnify/ENA primary metagenome ERZ1504945 (study PRJEB39906, sample SAMEA3182083) | gut metagenome | biome: human; feature: gut; material: Stool; isolation source: human stools | place: Canada | collected 2012-12-04 ... | reverse complement strand
GAGATCTAGTACGGTCTCGTGGGCTCGGAGATGTGTATAAGAGACAGATTCAATGCTTTGGTCTGCACTTCCTCGGTGCTGAACAACATAGAGAGGTTTTCTACTTTAATCATTCTTACGTGTTTTTTATTCGTTTAAAATCAGTTTCTCATTATCTCCAAACAGCTCGTAACCGGAAATAATAACTTTCTCACCGGAAGCCAGCCCGTCAGTCACTTCATAAAACTGAGGATTCTGCCTGCCAATCTTGATAGGACGTCTGACGGCAAATTTACCACTTTCATCCACAACATATATCCATCGTCCTCCGGTAATTTGAAAAAAACCTCCCCGAGGAATCAGAACAGCTTTGACAGGATCCCCCAACTGAAGATTGATATGATAAGTTTGTCCCGCCCGAATGTTTTCGGGACGCCCTGTCGTGAAACGGAAATCCGTACGAAACTGTCCGTCTTTCACTTCAGGATACACTTTGGTTACTTCCAACTTATAATTTTCTCCATCACGGGTAAAGTCAGCGGGAAGCTCTTGGACGACACGCTCCACATAATGCTCATCAATTAATGCCTGTACCTTCAGATCAGCAGTAATAATCTGACCGATATGTTCCCCGGCAGAAATGGATTGCCCGATTTGTGCTTCAAGATTACCCACTTGCCCGTCTATAGGAGCTTTCACTTTCAGGTTTTCAAGACGTTCTCGTACCAATGCCAAACTTCGTTTCATATTCATTATATTCTCGTCCAAACTGCTTATCTGAGTCAAACGAAACAAACTATCTTGACGGATCCGCTCATCCAATACCGACAATTGTTCTTTTACCGCTTCATATTCCTCCGTAGCTTGGAGATAGTCCTCCCTCGCTATCAATTGCCCCTCCATCAGCCGCTTGTATTGTCCGTAACGACGTTTCTTTATAATGAATTCTTTCTGAATACCGATACGATCCTGCTTCAGACTCAACCGTTCCTGCTCCATACTTATACGAGTATTACGCAACTCGTTTTCCTGATAAGCCAGATCTGCTTCACTTTGCATGATACCGATATTCAGCAGAGGATTACTCAGGCGCAGAATCACATCCCCTTTCTTTACCATCGCTCCCTCTTCATGAAGGCGTTCCTCCACTCTTCCGCCTTCTATAGCATCGAGGTAAATCATGCGGCTGGGAAGTACTTGTCCAATCACACGGACATAATCATTAAACTCATTTTCTGTAACTGTAGCGATAGTGATACGGCTCTTGTCAATGGTCATGGAGGAACCGGTATCACGAAAAATAAAATAAAAAACGAATACCAATATAAATAATACTCCCGCACCTCCATAAATCCGCCTGGGAGTGAAACGCTTTTTACGTTCAATTAGTGTGTCCATATTTTTTAATGGTTAATAAAACTTCCTGTCCGATAATACATAGTTAGTCGCGATGTCAGTTCGTACTGCAAACGCACTCTTATTTTTTCCGCTTTAGCGACAAGCAGGCGATTTCGTGCTTCCATCAACTGAAACACGGAAACAAGCCCTTCCTCCCACTTCCGTTCCGTTTCTTTCAGCACTTGCGTTTCTGCTTTTACCTGCAGGGAAGCCTGTCGATGCTCTTCCCATCCCGAATGTAATGAAAGTACAATTCGTTCCGTTTCATTACGTAAATGTAATTTCTCTTCCTGTATGCTGTTCCGCACCCGTTGCAAGTTCAATTTCTTCTTCCTTATTCCGGCATTCCGATCTAATCCGCTAAGAATAGGGAATGAAATACCTACTCCTATATATTTATTCCAATGGTCACGCAATTGATGTAACGAGAACAAGGAATTATAAAAATCAGATCCCCATGAGAAACGGGCGAAGATAGTCGGGCTGAACTGTCCAAGGGTCACAGCATACTCCTTACGGGCAGCGCGTTCCCACATTTCCATCCGTTTATAATCCGGCAGTACGTGTACGGACCGTAAATAGACTTCTTCTACCTCTACTTGAGGCATTAACAAGAGCGTATCCTCACTGACTGATAAAGAAACAGACAAAACATCGCCCTCTTTCATACCCAGTATTTCCTTTAAATAAAGAAAGGACATCTGACGATTTTTTTCATACATACGCTCTCTGAACACATCTCCTTGATGACGCGCTTTTACTTCCTGCAAGTCCGAAAGCGATTTCAACCCCAGTTCTACAAAAGCTTCCGTCTGTTTCAGATAACGTTCTCCCAAACGAAGCTGTTCAGCTGCCAATTCTGAAAGCTTTTTATCCAATACCGCTTTATAATAAGCCTCAGCTACCCGATAAGCCAAATCATTTTTCTTTGCCAGATGATCCCACTCCTTCTCTTTTTTAGTCCAATGCGTATATCGCAAACGATTGATCCGGGCAAATCCTTCGAATAAAGAAAGAGTTATATCCATTCCTATAGTTCCTTGATTATATGAATCGGCTGTATATCCATTAGTATCCGGATCGACAGAACGTCCGATATGCCTGCCCACTTCCGCCTGTACTGAAACATAAGGAAGAAATTTACCCATAGCAGCCACATAGTCTGTTCGTGCTTCCTTTACGTCTATTTGGACATTCTTGAAACCAGGATTATGTTTCCAAGCATAACGTATGCAATCGTCCAGTGTACTTTGCCCACATACAGACAAAGACAGACCGGACAACAAACACACAATTATCAAGTTATTTCTCATTGCATTTTAATTTAAACACAGAATAGGAAGCAAACGATATGCCAAGAAGAACAGAATATTAATAATCAACCAGTTACAAAATAAAATATAAATTAGCTGTCCAAATTTTAGACGGTATAACGTCCAAATTATAAACACTATAAAACCAGAATGAACCAAGGAAGATATTGGAACGCTGACAACACGGACTGAAGACACATTCCAATGTCAAGTCACCGTTATGATAAATAAAAGCATTACAGAAAATAATAAAAAACGTCCAATAATTGGACGCCTCATTTGCAGAAACAATCAAAAGCAGATACCTTTAGCCTCTGAAAGCAAAAATGAGATGGAAAAAGGAACGATTTTAATAGTAGATGATAATAAAGGAGTATTGGCCTCACTGGAATTATTACTGGAAACGGAGTTCAGCGAAATAAAGACAGCCCATCATCCGAATCAAATCATATCTATCATAAATACCTCTCCGATAGATGTGATTATTCTTGATATGAATTTCTCGGCAGGAATCAATAACGGCAACGAAGGGTTATATTGGCTGAAACGAATCCGTGAAATAGCTCCTGCACTACCCGTAGTCATGCTTACAGCATACGGGGATGTAGAACTGGCAGTAAAGGCTTTAAAGAATGATGCAACTGATTTTTTGTTGAAACCTTGGGATAACCGGACCTTAGTGCGCAAAATAAAAGATGCTTTTGGAAGCGGTAAGAAAAGGAAAAACAGAATCCCCGATAGAAACAAATCACCGATGATTGTGGGAACATCCCCTGCCATGCAGCAGTTAATGAAGATGGTGGTGAAAGTGGCACGCACAGATGCCAATATATTGATTACCGGAGAAAACGGAACAGGAAAAGAAATGCTGGCACAGGAAATACACCGGCTTTCCACACGAAAGGAACATTCTATGGTAACGGTAGATATGGGAGCAATCAGTGAATCTTTATTCGAAAGTGAACTGTTCGGGCATGAGCGCGGTTCTTTTACCGATGCCTACGAGAGCCGGCCGGGAAAGTTTGAAGCGGCATCCGGCAGTTCCCTGTTTATGGATGAAATAGGAAATCTCCCTTTAGCCATGCAGGCAAAGTTGCTCACCGTATTACAAAACCGAAAAATTACACGCATCGGCAGTAATAAAGTAATCCCAGTGGATATCCGGCTGCTTTCAGCTACCAACAAGAATATTCAGGATATGGTGGATTCCGGGACTTTCCGTGAGGATTTATTGTACAGACTGAATACTATTCATCTGGAAATCCCGCCTTTACGCGAACGGAGGGAAGATATACATTTGTTCATTGATTATTTTATGCAGCGCTATGCTGCTAAATACGAAAAAAAAGAAATCTTCCTGCATGAACATGCTTTAGAGAAATTATGTTCTTATCATTGGCCGGGAAATATCCGGGAATTGCAACATACCATCGAGAAAGCAGTTATTTTATGTGAAGGAGATGTAATCCGTTCCAAAGACATTTTCGTAAAACAAACCTGGAGTCCACAATTCTCCACTACCGTTCCTAATCTGGAAGAAGTAGAACGCCAGGCCATAGAAACAGCCATCCGTCAAAACGATGGAAATCTGACAGCAACAGCCGAACAGTTAGGCATCAGCCGCCAGACACTTTACAATAAAATAAAACGCTTTAAGCTCTGATGATCATGGTATTCAGCAAACATCTATATATGGTTATCCTAAGCTACATCTTATTAATAATTGCTGTAGCCGGAGCTGGTATCGCACTTATTATTACACATACCGCCCTTATTCTAGGCTGTCTTTTCTTGATTATTTCACTTTTTTTTATCAGAGCTTTGGTAAAACAATTGAATAAATTCAATGCCAAAATAAGAATATTCTTGGATGCGATGGAAGATAAAGAGAGCATGATACTGTTCAACGAGCAATCGGCAGATAAAGAAATGAATGCACTTAGCCATTCACTAAACCGAATCAATGAATTGCTTGCCACAACGAAATCGCAAAGCCGGGTACAAGAGAACTTTTATCACTCTTTACTGGAAGAAGTACCAAATGGAGTGCTAGCGTGGAACTCCGAAAAAAGAGTTCTGTTTGTAAATGGTGCAGCCTTACGTTTGCTGGGAGTTGAGTCAATCATATTCCTCCGCCAATTGGAAGAGCAATATCCGATCTTGAAAGATTTCATAACCCATGGAAATGTGGAAAATTCCTTTCTTTTACAATCTAACTCAAAAAAACAACTGTCACTATCCATGAACCGGATGAAACTAAATTCAGAAACGATTACCCTGTTGGCTATCAAAGATATCAGTAATGAACTGAACGAGAAAGAAAGTGAGTCATGGAACAAACTTACCCGGGTGCTTACTCATGAAATTATGAATACCATTGCTCCTATTGTTTCTCTGTCTCAAACACTTTCATTGCGCCCCGGTACGGACGAGAAAGTAATACGAGGACTTGGAGTGATTCGTGAACAAAGCGAAAGACTGATGGAATTCACAGAATCATATCGACGCTTATCGTATATGCCGGAACCGAAAAAGAAGCGATTCTCACTGACCAATTCATTGCACAATCTAGGTCTGTTACTACAATCTGATTTTGAAAATGCTCATATCCATTTCATTCTGCGTAGCACCCCCTCTGATATATATATTGAGGGCGATGAGAAGCAACTCTCTCAAGTTTTTTTAAATCTGCTGAAAAACAGTATGCAATCATTGGAAGGAAAAACAGACGGACAAATAGAAGTAACACTGGAAGTAACAAACAAACTTTATATAAGACTACTTGACAATGGACGGGGAATCCCTATGGAATTGCAAGAAAAAATATTCGTTCCTTTCTTTACCACAAAAACAGAAGGAACTGGTATCGGGCTTAGTCTGTGCCGGCAGATTATAAAAAAACATGGGGGCAATTTCTATTTACAGGAAAGCAGACAAGGAAAAACTATGTTTGTTATAGAATGGCCCGTAGCTTCTTTTATTTTGAAATAACAAAGTTCATTACAGGATCACTCTGATTAACACAGGTTATTCTTAAAAGTAAGGCGGAAATATAAAATAATAACCACTTATCTATAAACCAGCGTTAACCTGAGTAATCCGTAATGAAACATTTTTTTATTTCTTTATCTTCAGTTCATAAAGGTCATGCCTGCGGTCACGCAAATTGCGCACACTGCCATACGTATGCAATTCATTCAACAGATTCAGATCAACATCCGAAACTAAAATCATTTCGGTATTCGGAGTCGCCTCGGCCCGTTTGCCATCAGTTGGGAAAGCGAAATCACACGGAGTAAACACTCCAGACTGTGCATACTGAATATCCATATTGTGCACACGCGGCAAATTTCCCACACTACCGGCTATAACGACAAAACATTCATTCTCGATTGCCCGTGCCTGAGCACAAACACGTACACGGGAATAGCCGTTCTGAGTATCGGTGAGGAATGGAACAAACAGAATCTGCATTCCCTGATCGGCCATGATACGAGAAAGCTCGGGAAATTCCACATCATAACAAATCAAGATACCAATTTTAGCACAATCCGTATCAAAAGTCTGCACCATCTTACCGCCCGAGAGGCCCCAACTCTTTATCTCATCGGGAGTGACATGTACCTTTTCATACATTTCGTATGAGCCGTCACGCCGTACTAAAAAACCAACATTATAAAGCCCTCCGTCCTCTTTTACGTATGGCATACTACCCGTAATGATATTAATATTATAACTGATAGCCAAATTGATAAAACGGTCGCGAACCTCTTCGGTATATTGTGCCAAACCACGAATGCTCTGGGCTTCTCCCAAATGATTGAACTTGGCCATCAACGGCGCATTGAAATATTCTGGAAAAAGAACAAAATCACTCTTATAATCGGAAACGGCATCTACGAAAAACTCAACCTGCTCAAATACATCATCCAATGTTTTATAAGGGCGCATCTGCCATTGCACTAACCCTACACGTACAGTGGTTTTCTTATCCACATAATCCTGCGTAGGCTCCTGATAATAAATATTATCCCATTGCAACAAAGTGGCACAATGCTTGGATTCTTCGTCATTGGGAAGATAATTCTTCATGACACGACGCACATGAAAATCATTGGAAAGCTGAAATGTCAATACCGGATCATAAATCTCACGGGAACGCACCTTATCCAAATATTCCTTAGGACGCATCGTATCCGCATACTTATAATAATTAGGAATACGACCACCGAACATGATCGCTTTCAGATTCAGTTTCTCGCATAATTCTTTCCGGTACTCATACATACGGCGTGCCAGACGCAAACCGCGATAATCCGGATGGATAAACACCTCGATACCATACAAAATATTCCCTTCCGGATTATGCGTACAGAAAGTTTCATTACCAGTTACTTTGGCATAGGTATGATCTCCCTTTACCATATCATAGTCTACAATAATAGAAAGAGCACATCCCACTATCTTATCGTCTACCACCGTTACTACTTGCCCTTCCGGAAAAATCCGGATAAGCGTTTCTATTTGCTCGTGTGTCCAAAACACATCCTTATCCGCATACACCCGCTTGAATGATTGTGATAATTGGATGTAATCTTCGATCTGTAAATTCCGGACCTCTACTTTATTAATTTTATGCATCGGTTCCATAATGATTCTCTTATTTATATTTTAAAACAGCGGTGCAAAGGTAGGACAAATTATAAAACGATGTTCTCCCAAACAGAAAAAGATAAAGAGAATATCACTCAGTATGAAAGAAAATATCTATGAACTTTTCATAGGATTTTCAGAAAACTTTTTGTTATCTTTGGAAAGTTAACCAAATAACAAACAAAAAACAACCAATTTTGCTATGAATAAAGAATTAATAATGAACCCCAACCAATTGGTGGCATTTCTAGAAAAACCTTGTGCAGAGTTTACCAAAGAAGACATAAAACGATACATTCAACAGAATGGCATCCGTATGGTCAACTTTATGTATCCCGCCGGAGACGGACGACTGAAGACATTGAATTTCGTTATCAACAACCAAGCATATCTAGATGCTATCTTGACTTGTGGAGAACGTGTGGACGGTTCCAGCCTGTTTCCATTCATTGAGGCGGGCAGCAGTGATCTGTATGTAATTCCCCGATTCCGGACGGCTTTTTTGGACCCGTTTGCCGAGATACCTACACTTTCCATGCTTTGCTCTTTCTTTAACAAGGATGGAGAGCCGTTGGAAAGTTCCCCCGAACATACCTTACACAAAGCATGCAAGGCATTCAATGAAGTAACCGGCATGGAATTTCAGGCTATGGGGGAATTAGAGTACTATGTAATTGCTCCGGATACAAATATGTTCGAGGCTACAGATCAGAAAGGCTATCATGAATCAGCACCATATGCCAAGTTCAATGATTTCCGTACCCAGTGCATGGCCTACATTGCACAAGCAGGCGGACAAATAAAATATGGACATTCCGAAGTAGGTAATTTTACCTTGAATGGCATGATATATGAACAGAATGAAATAGAATTCCTGCCTGTCAATGCCGAAGATGCGGCAGACCAATTGATGATCGCCAAATGGATTATACGTAATCTGGCCTATAAACATGGTTATAACATTACTTTCGCGCCTAAAATAACTACAGGAAAAGCTGGTTCCGGATTGCATATCCACATGCGTATCATGAAAGATGGACAAAACCAGATGTTGAAAGAAGGTGTTTTATCAGAAACAGCACGCAAAGCTATTGCTGGCATGATGGAACTTGCTCCATCCATCACCGCATTCGGTAATACCAATCCTACTTCTTATTTCCGCCTGGTTCCCCATCAGGAAGCGCCAACTAATATTTGCTGGGGTGACCGCAACCGTTCAGTATTGGTACGCGTACCTCTAGGATGGGCAGCTAAAACAGACATGTGCATGACTGCCAATCCACTGGAAACAGAAAGCCATTATGATACCACACAAAAACAGACAGTGGAAATGCGGTCACCGGACGGTTCGGCCGATCTCTACCAACTGATAGCAGGATTAGCTGTAGCCTGTCGCCATGGATTTGAAATAGAAAATGCACTGGACATTGCAGAAAAAACTTACGTAAACGTCAATATCCATCAGAAAGAAAATGCAGACAAACTGAAGGCATTAGCCCAGCTTCCCGATAGCTGTGCAGCTTCCGCAACCTGTTTGCAACAACAGCGCGAAATATTCCAAAAACATAATGTGTTCAGCCCCACTATGATTGATGGAATCATCAGCAAATTAACCAGTTATAACGATCTGACCTTACGTAACGACTTAAAAGATAACCCGGAAGGGATGTTGGCATTGGTCAATAAATATTTCCATTGCGGATAATTTGACTAAAACAGCGGGAGGAGGATATATCAATATTTTGATTTGACCTTCTTCCGTTTTCTAACATTTACGCCATGATAAATAAAAAAGATCAATGTACTTCTACACTGATCTTTTCTTTTGAGCGGAAAACGAGACTCGAACTCGCGACCCTAACCTTGGCAAGGTTATGCTC
>ERZ1504945.686-NODE-686-length-9338-cov-7.075407_pt1 | contig 9338 bp, 9 predicted proteins | sample MGYA00574596_ERZ1504945 | MGnify/ENA primary metagenome ERZ1504945 (study PRJEB39906, sample SAMEA3182083) | gut metagenome | biome: human; feature: gut; material: Stool; isolation source: human stools | place: Canada | collected 2012-12-04 ... | reverse complement strand
GATCTACACCTCTCTATTCGTCGGCAGCGTCAGATGTGTATAAGAGACAGGCCTATACGGCCCATAGAATTAAAATGATCGGCCATCTGGATGGGCAATTTCACGTGGCTCATCGCGAACAGGATGCCAGGAAATTTTTCTATTTCTTTGATGGCAATATTAATATTATCACACGGAAGCATTTTCAGGAATCCGGCACTCTGTTTGATAACGGTTCCCGTCCGTATTCAAACGATTTTCCCTGTTGTTTGCAAATTGATACGGAAGAGGAATGGAAGCTGTTGTCAAGATTAAGCGGAAATGAAGAATATCAGCGTTTTCTGGCTTCTGAAGGACACAAGAAACGAGTATGCATCATCTCCAATAAACGGAATTTGAAACGCAATTATTCAGCATTTGTTGATTCCTGTGACCAAGTCATGCGGGTTAGTAAAATGGATAACCTGAATTCCGGTTTGGCGGGAACAAGAACGGATATCCTTTTGATTTCATGCTTTCCCGGGTATCTGTCTTTTTCTCCTGCGGAAAGGCATATGGATATGCTTCCTGAAATCCCGGAAATCTATTTCAATAATGAAGAATTGGAGTATTCCAATGAATTTGCCTGCCGGGAAGGTCTGAAAAACTGGAAATTCATGCCGGGAGCAGTTCATCGGAGTACCCCTAACTTCACGACATTGAGCAAAGCTCTTTGCCTGGCGGACTATCTGTTTCCTGATGCCCAACTCTATTACTTGGGAGATACGGATATGAATGTGAGAGCTCCCGGAATTCCCAAACATCATGCTCCTGTGGAAAATGCCTATATTCAGTCCCTCATCGCCCATGGAAGGGTAATTCCCATTCTGGAGGATGAGGCTGGGGAATTTCATTATTCCTCTCCTCCATTGCCGGGTTCCGCTTCTTTAGAGATTCCCTCAATGCCACAGGAATCCGTGCAGGACATTGTCATCAGGCATCCCCAATGGACGGATCAATTTCGTATACATGGGAAACGGGGACGCAGGCTCCACGGCAATGATACTGCAGCTATTCTTCATCATGATGAAGAAAAGCTCGTTCTTCAATGGGACAACTGGGGCAGGGAGGAATTTTATGAAACGGAAAAGGGAAAATACCAATACCTGAATTACCATTGTTCCTCTTCCATTAATGAAGTGAATAAATATGCGGATGAATTGCTCATTAATCTCTATGACGGCAATAATTCCGTATTCCGTAACTTGCGGAGTCCCTTCATGGGCATTAAACATCATCAATGGGAAGGGCTTCTCCTGCTGGACCGCATGCAGCTTGATATCGAACATAAAATAAGGAAGATGCCCGGACTCAAATCCATTCTTCTGACAGGCATTTGCAAGGATGCCCTCATGGCCCTGATTTTGGCCTTTCGGTTGAAAAAAGATTTTCCTTATCTTCACCTAGGCGTTTGGGGATGTCCCTGGCCGCTTGATTTCAGCGGCGAATCACCTATGCATCAGGGGAAATACATCTCTCCGGCGCATGAACAGGTAAGGAAGAAAAAAACGTTTTTGTCTCTTTTCCAACGTTATGGAGATCCTCTGGCGATACTGCGGCAGGAAAAATTCTCCGGTCTGCACCTGTTTGGTTTTTACAGTTCAAATCCACATTGGGACTGTGATGCAGAAGCAACAAGAAGATTAGAGCCTTATCTGACAAAAACATATGTTCATCACGCTGAAAATGATGAGGACATTGCCCTCGTTCATGGAAAAATCACACAATTGGTAAAGCAAAAACCGGAATTGATTCATTCATGGATGAACGAAATGTTTCATAAAATAACGCAAAGCGGATGCGGAGAAAATTCAAGTGAATCTGCAACAAGCATATCCGCCTGAAATTATAATATCATCCATATTTAAACACTGCCAGGATCAACATGAAATCTCTCATACAAACAGCAAGCTCTTCGGAAGAAAGGTTGGAACGGATAGGCTTTCTTCGTATTCTCAACGAAGAAAATACTATTATTCCCTGCCTTTTAAGTGTAGCTCCCGTTCTGGATCATATTATTATTCTGTGGTCGGATACGGAGGACCGCAGTATAGAGCTCATGGAAGCATGGAAACGGCATATTGAAGATAACTATGAGTGTCGCATGAGCTTTCTTCATTATCCGCATCATGTGGTTCCTCCCCGTTCCGTAGATGACTTGAGGATTCTTCCCAGGGAAAACAGGATTGATACCTACTTGAATTTCGGAATGGATTTCATCCGTGATCTTTACGCCGGGAAATCATTCTGTGTAGGTAAAGTGGATGCTGATCAAATCTATTTTACGCAGGAATTGGAGGAGGCTTTCCAAATGGCACGCAAACCGGAAGATTGCGTTTCCATAGGGGGCCATAATACTCTGGTTTTTCAGAAAAGGCTGATGATCTTTGGTCCACGGCCAAGAAACGGGGGAAGTGATTCATTAATTTGCGGCATGAACAATTTGCCGCATTTTGGAGTCGCTGCACCTTACGAAGTGGACATTGCCCGTCACCCCTGCATCAAAGCCTATTCCAGAGCCTGCTGGATGCACTTCCGGAGAAAAGCCAGATACAAAAATGTTATCCGGGAATTCAGGGAAGATGAGGTCATTCCTCTTCCTCAAAATCCCGGGTTGGTGAATCGTTTCCGGACTGATATCCTTCCGCTGCTTCAGGAGGCAAAAAGTCCGTACGTGGATCTATCCCTGGATTAAGTCCATAACGCAACATTTGGTGTCGGAACGTATCTCCCCGGAACAAGCTTCAGCGGGGAGACGTTGCCTCATACCTGGGGGACAACCTATTCTGCACATGGGAAAAACTGGCGGAGAGAGTGGGATTCGAACCCACGGTGGGTTTCCCCACGGCGGTTTTCAAGACCGCTGCATTAAACCGCTCTGCCATCTCTCCATGCAAAAAGCGTGGGCGTAAAGTATCTTGAAAATTTTTTGCTGTAAAGCCTGTTTTATGTTTCGCATGAGTTCAAAGCAGCAGGGAAAGAGGTGCCCCAGCACCCGTGAACGGGATAAGAACGGATTTGCAGCGGTTTGAGGGGAAGACGGCAGGGACGGTTTTTCCGCGAAAGGTTTCCGAATCGCCGCAGGATGAAAACGAGTGATGGCGGAACGGATTCCATAAAAGGCATCATGGATACAAAAGATGTTCGTTTACAGCTTGCAGGGAAGGCCGTGTATATGGGAATATAAGACATGGCCTCGTCTCCGGATTTTGTAGAATATGTTTGTTTCCAGCTCCGGCATGCCGGGGAAATTTCCTTCAAGAAAATGTTCGGGGAGTACGGTCTGTACTGTGACCGGAAATATTTCGGTCTGGTATGCGACAACCAGTTGTTTGTAAAGGTGACGGCTCCCGGGCTGGAGATGCTCCCGGAACAGGAGCAGGGCAGTCCTTATCCCGGTGCCAAACCGCATTTCCTGGTGACGGAACTGGACGATGACCGGGCTCTTTCCTCTTTTGTCCGGAAAACATGCTCCGTTCTTTCGGCTCCCGACGTTTTATCCGGTGGGAAAAAGAAAAAAACTTCCGGAGCAAAAAGAAACAGGCGTCTGTGACGCCTGTTTGTGTCGGAAATTGGACTGTCCGGCGGAAAAGGTTATTTTTCGTCGGAGGAGGAAGCGGCCAGGGCTGAAAGGGATTTTTTCAGGTTGGCCGCCACGGTCTGTGTGGCTTCGTTGTCGGACTCCGCGAATTTGTCCACAGCCTGTGTCAGGGATTTAAGGTCCGCTTCCGCTACCTTGCGCCCTTTGGCCTTGCGCTGTTCCAGCGCGGAAATCTTTTTATTGATATCCGCCAGCCTGGGCAGGTCCTTGTTGGCTTTCAGGGTTGCCAGGGCTTCATCGAACTCCTTGACGGACGGCACGGCGGTTTTCAGGCGCGTGATGGCAGAGACCGCTTCCAGAGGGTTGGTGCTGATTTGGGCCTGCACCATGTCCTTGGCGTCCCCCAGCCAGTCGTCAAAGGCGGCGCACACGGCCTGTGCTTCCTCATCGTCCGTCTTTTTTCGCAGGGGTGTGATTTTGGACTCGATGTTGCTGCCGTTGGAGACGACCGTTTTTGCCAGTGATTTGTACTTGTTCAACTCCACGTCTTCCAGAATGGGAAGGCCGCGTTCCGCCTTGAGCACTTCCTTTTTTACCAGGTCGTAAAGTTCGGGCGGGTATCCCTTGGCAACGACTTTTCCATTGGCCCCGATCAAGACGGCATGGGGCAGTCCGCCCGGGCAGGAGGCCGCCGGAATATCCAGCCCCTGGTAAACGGGGAAGGAAATATTCTTTTCTTCCAGAAACTGCTTCACCCTGGGGGAAAGTCCCTGCCTGTGGCTTCCAACGACGGTGAACCCCTTGGACTGGTATTTATCCTGGAGTTCCTGAAGGTGCGGCATGCTGGCGATGCACGGCGGGCAGTTGATGCCCCAGTATTCAAAAAAGACGACTTTCCCTTTCAGGCTGGAAGCCGTGATTTTCGGGCCGTGGATGTACTTGCTGTCGTCAAAGGCGGGGTAGGTGACCTTGGCACCCTTGCCGGTTTCCGCCGCATGAATGCATGCCGGCGCCGTAACGGCGGCCAGGGTTCCGGCAAGAAAAAGAGTGGTCAGGGTTCTCATATAAAAGAATGATGGAACATTTTCCATTGAGAGTCAAGCAGGGAACATGCATCCGTCCAGAAGTGCGGGTTTCCTGTGCCGGAGTACTCAGGCAATGTCCAGGCCCATGATATAGTCCGTCATGTAATAGCCGTGGCCGATGTGGAAGTCTCCGCGCTCCACTTCCTTCATTCCCATGCGGTTGTAAAATTCGACGGCTCTGGTGTTGTATCTGTTGACGTTCAGGCGCATCTGGCAGGGCGCGGGATGGATGCTCCTGATGTAGCTGACGGCTTGGCGGAACAGGTAGCTGCCGATGTGCTTTCCCTGGAAGCCGGGCAGCACGTAAATCTTCTGCAGGTGGAAGATGCCCGGTTCCTCCGGCTGCACGGAAAGGTAGCCGCAGTATTCCCCTTCGTGGGTGGCGATGAAGTACACGTGACCTTCCTCCATCTGCTTGAGCAGGTTGGCGGGGGAATACATCCAGTCCATCATGAATTCCATCTGGTCCCGGGAAAGGAGGTCCCGGTAGGTGGCGGGAAAAGCCTGCTGTGCCAGTTCGTGGATGAGCATGATGTCGTCTTTGGTGGCTTGGCGGAGTGTCGGCATGGCTACGAATGTTACACGGAAAGGCTTTTCATGAAAAGTGCGGCTTCCGTCCGCCGCCGGAATTTTCCGGCAATGGCTGACTTTTTTCTCCATGTTTCCGGACCGGGACCTTACGATGAATGACACAGGCTTTTTTGACGGAAACCGTGGGGGAATCCTGTCTGTAATGTGAGCACCGTATGCACATCCGATCATGAGAGAACCCTATCCCATACAACAATGGCTCCCCGCGGGGCCGCTGAGGGACATGGGGGAAAGATATGTGAGCCAGCTTCCCGACGTGGAGCAGAATCCCATACGGCCGGAATCCCTCATGCATCATTCGGACCATTCCTGGTCGGAGTACCTGGTGGCGTATTCCCTCCTGTATCCCGGGGTGGTGATTCTCCTGGCCATTCTGGGCGGCGCGGGCATGTGGGCCATGTTCCATTTCTGCAAGAGAAGGGAATACAGGCACCGCATCGTGTGTCCGGAATGCGGTACCGTGATGTATCCCTGCGGCCTCCACTGTCCCAAATGCGGAGCGCCGAATCCCTTTCCCCGCGCCCTGAACTGGCTCGGGTATTCCCGTCTCCGGAAAGTGGTGCCGGAATCCGGAAGAATCAGGCATGAAGAAGCCCTGCGTAGCTTCCGCAGGTGCTTTTACTGCGGGGAGCCGCTGAAGGAACCCACCCTGCTGCAGAAATGCCCGGCGTGCGGGAAGGCCGTGCTCCAGGGGGAACGGTCCGTGGACATTTATGACACCTACATTTCCCGGCGTACCTGGTGGACCTTCGGGGCCGTGGTGTTTCTGGGGATCATCCCCATTCTGGGGCCTCTCCTGGCCTCATCCCTGTACAAGCGGACGCTCATTGACCCCTATTCCCTGTACATGACCGTATTCCGGGAAAGCTTCCTGATGGTATTCCTCTTTCTGTGCCGCCACCTGTTCCGGCTGCTGCCCTTCATCGGCATCATCGGGATGCCGATTCTTTGCCTGACGGAATACCATGTGTACCGCAGGATGTTTCTCTGGAAGACGGAAAAGTACGAATTCGGGGAAAATTAGACCGTCCCGGCAGCGGCTCGGCATTTCCTGCCTTTCCGCCGTCCGGGAAGATGTTGTTGTGAATGGCTGCGCGGGTGATTGACTTGGCGGCGGGACGGCGTACCGTTGCCGTCATGAGAAATCTTTACGCGGTTCTTCCATGCGTGGCCGCCGGCGGCCTGGTGCTGGCGGCCTGTTCCGTGACTTACGGGAACAAGGCGGTGGCTTCCGCTTCAAGCTATGAAGGACTGAAGCCGGGCAGGGCCACCAAGGCCGACGTTTACGAGACACTGGGGCAGCCTTCCGACGTGCTGGAGATGGAAAAGGGAGTGCTGTGGACGTACCGCTACCGGAAGGCGAAAAACAATCTGGTGGGCAATATCCCCCTGTTTGGCGTGGGGCTGATCGCCGGAGGCAAAAATGGAGACGTTTATACCGTTCTAGTCCTGTTTGACCGGAAGGGCGTTCTCCTGTCCCGTACGGCGGACCGTCGGAAGCTGTATACGTCCAACCTGGCTTCCCTGAAGCGTTCCGTGGACGATATGATGGAGGACAACTCGTCACACCGGAGGGTGGAAGCGGAAATGAAAAAGATAGGCAAGCCGTTCAGCGAGGAGGCCGCTAGGGAAAGCCGTCTTCTGGAATCGTCTCTTGATTAGCCGGTTGTCATTTCTCTCCGGCTTATCGTTATAAGTATGACAAAAGGAGGAATTTTTTCTATTGCTATAAATGTATCTTGTACAATAAGTAGGCGCCGTTCCCCGCGGGAACGGTGCGGTTCCTCACTGAACGCTTCCTGTTCCAAGGGGTTCAAACCTGATAGAAAAACATGATGAACGTAAAGAACAAACTGGCATCGGTTCTGGCAAGGGCCTTCTCGCCGAAGGCCGCGCCGGAAGGCAACGTGAACAGGGAGGCTAAAGCCTCCAAAAAAATGGAAGACTGGCTGAAATCTTCCAGAATGAGGTCCTTTTAAAATGATCTGAGAAAACAGGCCGGTTTGGGCGTTTCATGCCCGGATCGGCCGGATGGCGGGGGCGAGTGCCGCAACGTGTTCTTTTTACTGGAAAAGATATGTCTTGATGACAGTTGCGCCTTGACTATGGAGGTGGAATGTCCGTTCATCTGAGCAGACATGACCATACCCGGAATACTTGAAGAAAAGTTATCGGCCGCATTGAAGGCGGTATTGGGGGCGGACCTTCCCGCCGATTTTCGCGCCACCGTGGCTCCGTCCGCGGACTTGCGCTTCGGGGACTACCAGAGCAACGCCGCCATGGTTCTGGCCAAGCAGTGCCGAACGAATCCCCGCGCGCTCGCCCAGCAGGTGGTCGACCAGGCGGGGGAGGACGATGTCTGCTCACTGGAAATCGCCGGACCGGGCTTCATCAATTTCCGCATCAAGCCGGAATTTTACGCCTCGCGCCTGCTTGCCATGCTGGCGGACGAACGGCTGGGCGTGGAGCAGGTGCGGGACCCCAAAACGATCGTGATCGACTTTTCCGCGCCCAACGTCGCCAAGCCGATGCATGTGGGCCACATCCGTTCCACCATCATCGGCGACGCCCTTTCCCGCGTAGCCCGCTTTGTAGGCCACAAGGTCATTACGGACAACCACATCGGCGACTGGGGAACCCAGTTCGGCATGATCCTGTGGGGCTGGAAAAACATTCTGGATGAACAGGCCCTGGAGGCCAACCCCATTGATGAGCTGCTGCGGGTGTACAAGGACGTGAACCTGATGTGCAAGGAAAAGCCGGAACTGCTGGATACCTGCAAGGCGGAGCTGGTGAAGCTCCAGGCCGGGGACGAAGAAAACCTCGCCATCTGGAAGCGTTGCGTGGAGGTCTCCAAATCCGGTCTTTCCAGGATTTACGACCAGCTTGACATCCACTTTGACTACTGGCTGGGGGAAAGCTTTTACAACGACGCCCTGGCTCCGCTGGTGGACGGCATGATCGCCGCCGGAATGGCCCGGGAAAGCGACGGAGCCATCTGCGTATTTTCCGACGGCTCCGTTCCGCCGAATGAAGACCCCTTCCTGGTTCAGGAAAAGGGCGAATGGCGCGCCAATCCCTGCATTATCCGGAAGGCGGACGGCGGTTTCCTTTACGCCACGACGGACCTGGCCACGCTGGACCACCGGATCAGGACCTGGGGCGCGGACTCCATCTGGTACGTGGTAGGCGCTCCTCAGGCGCTTCATTTCCGCCAGATCTTCTCCGCCCAGCGCCGCCGCGGCATGGAGGGGGATTACCGCCACATTGCGTTCGGCTCCATTCTCGGCGACGACCGCAAACCCTTCAAGACGCGGTCCGGGGATACCGTTTCCCTTCAGGATGTGCTGGATGAAGCCATTGAACGGGCCGCCCGCGTAGTGGAGGAAAAAAGCGCGGACATGCCGGAAGAGGAAAAAAAGCGCGTTTCGGAAATCGTCGGCATCGGCGCCGTGAAATTTGCGGAACTCTCCCAGAACCGGATGACGGACTACGTATTCAACTGGGACAAAATGCTGGCCCTCCAGGGGGACACGGCTCCCTACCTTCAGAACTCCTACGTGCGCGTCCGCTCCATTTTCAGGAAGCTGGACGGCGCTCCGCTGGACTGGACCGCTCCCGTGGAGCTCTCCCGGGACGCGGAAATCCACCTGGCAAGACTTCTCGCCCGTTATGGGGAAGTCGTTCCGCAGGTGCTGGACGACTGCCGTCCGAACGTCCTGGCCGCCTACCTGTTCGATCTGGCCCGCGCTTTCCATTCCTTCTATGAAGCCTGCCCGGTCCTGAAATCGGAAGGCGCCGTTCGCCATTCCCGGTTGGCCCTGTGCGAGCTGACCGCCCGAACGCTGGAACACGGGCTGGGGCTGCTTGGCATCCGCGTGCCGGACAGAATGTAACCAACACCGCCTTATCCCATGCAGTTCCCCTTCAACCGTGTTTTTCTGGCTGCCGCGTGCGGCTTGTGTGCGGCTCTTTCCGCAAATGCCGCTCCCTGGCTGGACCGTCCCGTCCTGAATGCATGGAAGAAGGAGGCCGCTGCCGTTCATCCGGCTCAGGCCCCGCCGCTGCCTCTGTTTCTTATACACATCTGACGCTGCCGACGA
>ERZ1504945.662-NODE-662-length-9717-cov-6.111571_pt1 | contig 9717 bp, 4 predicted proteins | sample MGYA00574596_ERZ1504945 | MGnify/ENA primary metagenome ERZ1504945 (study PRJEB39906, sample SAMEA3182083) | gut metagenome | biome: human; feature: gut; material: Stool; isolation source: human stools | place: Canada | collected 2012-12-04 ... | reverse complement strand
ATTATTACTTTGAAGTGCCGGCAAGGCTGTTGGGACGTGATATGCTGGTAGTAAATAAATTACAACGTGTGCCTTCCGAACTGAATGAGGCGGGTGTGAACCGTGGTACGAATTACGAAAATCAGATGGTGCGTTTTGAATTGGACAAGGCTGCCAACAAGCTGTTGGTACGTCAGAGCCGTCCTCTTCCGTTGGCACCGGACGAGGATGCCATACGGCAGTCCGTACTGGATAATTATATTTCTCCGCTGATAGCCGGCTTCAAGATAGAGGCATTCAATAATGACTCTACCATGATAGTGGTCAAGGTCAACGATATTTATGATGGTACGGAGACGAGTATCAATAATGTCTTTACGAATATCAACCTGGGAACTTCGGCCATCAAGAATCTCTCCCGCATTTTATCTATCAAAGCTTTTGAGAACAATGTGGTAGCTACTTCCGAGCTGACAACTAAGGTGACTGAGGGAACAACGACTGTGTTTGTTACGGTCGAAGTCAGTTCCTCTCTGTTGCTGTTGCCGGAGAAACCGATGATGGGACGTCTGGATAGTCCGCGTGTAGGTTATTTTACTAATCCGTTATTAAATTACAGTGACGGTCAGCAGCGTGTAGACAAGAAACCGTTCATCACCCGCTGGCGTCTGGAACCGAAACCGGAAGACCGGGAGCGTTACCTTCGCGGTGAATTGGTGGAACCGGCCAAACCGATTGTGTTCTACATCGAGAACTCCACTCCCAGTCGTTGGCGGAAATATATCAAGCAGGGAATCGAGGATTGGCAGGCTGCTTTTGAACGTGCCGGATTCAAGAATGCCATCGTTGCAAGGGAGTTGACGGACAGCATGAATGTGGATAAGGATGACGTGAACTACTCCGTGCTGACCTATGCCGCCTCCACCAAAGCCAATGCCATGGGCCCCTCTATCCTCGACCCCCGTTCGGGTGAGATATTGGAAGCGGACATCATGTGGTGGCATAATGTGCTGGGCATGCTTCAGGAATGGATTACAGTGCAAACCGGTGTCGTACGTCCCGAAGCAAGAGGAGTAAGGCTGCCGGATGAACTGATGGGTGATGCCATGCGTTTTGTGGCATGCCATGAAGTGGGTCACTCGCTGGGCTTGCGTCACAATATGATTGCTTCCTGGACTTTTCCGACAGATTCCCTGCGTTCCAAAACATTTACGGACCGTATGAATACCACTTCCTCCTCTATTATGGACTATGCACGTTTCAATTATGTGGCACAGCCGGGTGACGGCGTTACGGCACTTTCTCCCCATATAGGCCCGTATGATATGTTTGCCATAGAATACGGTTATCGTTGGTATGGTAAAGAAACCCCAGAAGCAGAGAAGGACTTGCTTGCCGACTTTCTGAGCCGTCATGCAGACCGTTTATATAAATATAGTGAGGCGCAGGATGTACGTGATGCCGTAGACCCGCGTGCGCAGAATGAAGATTTGGGCGATGATGCTGTCCGCTCGTCTCTGCTGGGTATTGAGAACTTGAAGCGTATTGTTCCTCAAATCATCCAATGGACTACTACCGGCGAGAAAGGACAGACTTATGAAGAAGCTTCCCGCCTATACTATGCGGTTATCAACCAATGGAACAATTATCTTTATCATGTATTGGCAAATATCGGTGGTATCTATATAGAGAACACGGTTGTGGGAGACGGACAGAAAACCTATACCTTTGTGGAGAAAGAGAAGCAGCAAGCAGCCTTGAAGTTCCTGCTGGATGAAGTGCTGACCTATCCCAAATGGCTGTTCGACACAGAAGTGGGAGAGTACACCTACTTGCTGCGCAACACTCCGCTGGGCGTAGTGGAAAATGCACCGACACAAGTGTTGAAGAATGCCCAATCCTATATCCTTTGGGATTTGCTGGGCAACAACCGCCTGATGCGTATGTTGGAGAACGAATCGGTGAACGGCAAAAAGGCTTTCACGGTGGTAGAGCTGATGGATGGCCTGCATCGCAACATCTTTGCCACTACGGAACGCGGTGCCTTGCCGGACGTCATGACACGCGCCTTGCAGAAGAACTTCGTAGATGCACTGATTACAGCAGCTGCCGAAAGCGAAGGAGTGAAAATAAACAAAAAACTGATGGACAACCACTTCTTGCTGGACCATCAGACTGCCCTTTGCAGCTGTGACGAGCATGCCGGTAAGACTTTGGATGCCGACCGTATGGGTGCACACCGCGAACTGAACTTCTACGGTTCGCAGATAAACCGCGTATCTGATGTCATCTCCGTGAAGCGTGGTGAGTTGCTTCGCATCAAAGAATTGCTCCAAAATCGTCTGGGTGCATCGGATATAGCCACTAAATATCATTATAAGGATTTGATTTTGCGTATCAATACTGCATTAGGAGTAAAGTGATTTTTCTTTTCAATAGAGTATTAATTAATTTTATATGTAACGCATGAAAAAACGTGTATTAATCGTTTTGCTATGCTTTGTAGGAGCTTTGTCATCTGCTTTTGCTGCAGAGAAAAAAGTCCAGGGCGTAGTAATATCTTCAGAGGATAACCTACCGCTTATCGGTGCTTCCGTTTATGTGACTGCGGAAGACTTGAAAAAGGCGGGGAGTGCTCAGACTACAATGGGGGTCATCACTGATGTGGATGGTCAGTTCTCTATCGCTATACCTGCGGGGATAACCCGTTTCTTTTGTAGCTACGTGGGATATGACGTATTGGAAGTGAAGCTTGTTCCGGGAAAGGAACATTATGAAATAACACTTCATGCATCTTCCCAAATGCTCGATGCCGTTGTTGTGACGGGTTACCAGACAGTGGAGCGCCGCAAGCTGACGGCAGCGGTATCCAAACTGGATATATCGGACGAGACCATCGGTGCAGTAAAAAGTATCGACCAGGCACTTGCCGGACAAATTGCCGGACTTTCTGTCAGCCCGACTTCCGGTGCTCCGGGTGCTCCGGCAAAGATACGCATTCGCGGTACTGCTTCATTGAATGGTACACAAGACCCTTTGTGGGTGCTGGACGGCATTCCTTTGGAGGGAACGGATGTTCCCGAACCGGATGAGCTGAATGACATCACCAACATGAAGCAATCTTCCATTGCAGGCCTGAATCCGGCAGATATTGAGAATATCACCATCCTGAAGGATGCGGCAGCCACTGCCATCTATGGTGCGAGGGCAGCCAATGGCGTCATTGTGATTACAACAAAGAAGGGTAAGGTCGGTAAACCGGTTATCAATTTCTCGTCCCGGTTTACCTATACTCCTACATTGAGCCTTGACCGGTTGAACTTGCTGAACTCAGCGGAGAAAGTAGGATTGGAAATGGATATGATCCGTAATAACTATTCTCCGGACAATCATAAAGGAGGCGTATATAATATTCTTTCCAATTACAATGAGTTGTCTGCTTTTCAGAATGGAGGATGGGATGCCTTGAGCAGTGATACACAAGCTGCCATCAACCGTTTGAAGAGTGTTAATACAAACTGGGGAGATATCCTTTTCCGCGATGCTTTCAGCCAGGAATATAACTTGAGCCTTTCCGGCGGTACGGAAAGGGTTACGTATTATACCTCTTTCGGCTATTATAAAGAGGATGGAAATGTGGACGGTGTGGGTATGGACCGTTTCAACTTGGTAGGAAAGACTTCCTATAAGGTGAACAGTATACTGAAAGTGGGTGCCTCCATGTTTGCCAACCGTCGCAAAAATACCAATTATCTGACAGATGCATACGGTATGTCGAATCCCGTGTTCTATTCACGCAAGGCTAATCCGTATTTTGAACTTTATGACAAGAATGGCAACCACTACTGTCCAAAGAAATTTTCTCAGACATGATTTAAATTAGTTTATATTAATGCATTACGCGAATAAAATTTTTCCGGGATTTGATTTTATACTTTTGCAAATAGTATTGCAAGAGATAGAAATCATGAATCAGGGAAAGACCGTATTCGCTCAGATAATGTCGCTCATACCGAGATATGAGTTTGACAAATGCGTAAAGAGATACAATGGCAACCGACATGCCATCGAGTTCAAATGCAGAGACCAGTTCATGGTGATGAGTTTTGCCCAGTTCACCGGCCAGGATAGCCTGCGCAGCATTGATGCAACGCTGGTTGCCCTGTCCTTCAAGTTGTACTCGTCCGGAATCAAATATATCCAACGCTCGACTTTGGCACATATCAACGGGACCAAGGACTGGCGCATCTATCACGACTTCGGTCAGATATTGATTGCACAAGCGAGATACCTGTACCGCCATGAGCCTTCCAGACTCGACGTGGACGGAATCGTCTATGCCTTCGACAGCAGTACGATGAAACTTTGCCTGCAACTCTGTCCATGGGCAAGACTTCATCATGATAAAGGTGGTGTAAAGATGCATACTCTGCTGGATTTGCGGGGAACGATTCCCACATTTATTTATCTGACGGAAGCCGCGGTCCATGACTCCAAAGCAATGAGCCTCGTACCCGTGGAGCCTGGTAATTACTACCTCATGGACAAGGGATATGTGGATTTCAAGCAGTTGTTCCTCCACTTTCATCGCCAGCGGGCTTTCTTTGTCACCAGGGCCAAGGACAACATGAAGTATGAGGTGGTAGAAGAGCATCCGGTTGATAAAAGTACAGGAGTTGTTAGCGATTCCACTATCAGGCTGACGGGACTGAAAACCTCCCGATGGTATCCGGATACACTCCGTATGGTTGTGTATGAGGATTATGCCACGGGAAATGTCTATCGGTTCCTGACCAATGACTTCACACATTCCTACCTGACCATTGCTGAACTTTATAGGGAACGTTGGCAAGTGGAATGTTTCTTCAAATGGATCAAGCAACATCTGAACATCAAGGCGTTCTACGGGACCAGCCAGAATGCAGTATACTCGCAGATATGGATTGCCATCTGCGATTACCTGCTGCTTGCCATTGCCAGAAAGATGTTTCATATTGATCAGGAACTTTATATTTTATCGTCCGTAGTCGGCAAAGTACTCTTTGAGAGGAAGCCTTTAGGCGAACTGTTTATTAAACCAAAACGTCCGATGAATGATTCCGATTCAGATCAACTGAACCTATGGGGTAATTTCTTTGGACAGTAGTGAATGGCAACTATAATTACGACTACGATATTCAGAACAACACTGATAAGGATTTAGGATTCAACATCTTTGAAGAACGGCAGAACACGTCTAATGAAAGCGTGGTGAATTCTTTTTCATCTATATTTGATGCGGAGCTACGGTTCAATGACAAGTGGAAGCTGACTTCCCAGTTTGGCTATCAGTTGGAAAAGACTTCCAGAGAAGAAATAGCGGACTGGGAAAGCTATGCCATGCGCTATTACTATAAGTTGAGCGAATACTCCCAGGGCGGAGAAACCAAACACTTCCTGCCCGAAGGAGGTATGCAGAAGTCTTATGAAAACTCCAATTCACAGATTACTTGGAAGGCGATGGGAGAATATCGCGACAGTTTCAATGATATTCATGAACTGGAAGTGATGGCGGGTACCGAGCTGCGCAAGACCTGGTATGAAACCTTGTTCTCGGCAGGGTATGGCTTCGACCGCAAGACGTTGACGACCAAACCGGTGATTTTCCCCAACGAAAGTTACGCCACGTCTTTCCCGCTCCATCAGACAACGTATAAGGAGAATGCTTATGTATCTTTCTACTCTACGGCCTCTTACTCTTTGTTGAACCGCTACACGGTGGGAGGAAGTATCCGCTTTGACGGTTCCGACCTTTTCGGTGTGGATAAGAAGTACCGCTATCTTCCTCTTTATTCTGTCAGTGCCTTGTGGCGTCTGTCACAAGAACCGTTTATGCAGCAGGCCAAGTGGGTGGATAACCTGGTGTTCCGTGCATCTTACGGTCTGCAGGGAAATATTGACAAGAATACTTCTCCGTTCCTGTTGGGTACATATCGGTCGGAAAGTATTTTGCCCGGAGTATCGGAAGATGTAATTATTATTAATTCCGCTCCCAACAAGAAGTTGCGTTGGGAAAAGACGCAGTCTGTCAATGCCGGCTTTGATTTTTCTGTATTGAACCAGGCTATCAATCTGAGCGTGGACTATTATTATCGTAAGGGTACCGATTTGATAGCTTTGCGCATGCTTCCTCTGGAGACGGGCTTTACTTCAATGAACGTCAACTGGGCAAGTATGGAGAACAAAGGTGTGGAAATCAGCTTGTCTACCCGTAACATAACGACAAAAAACTTCTCCTGGTACACAAATTTCAATTTTGCCTATAACGGTAATAAGGTATTGCAGGAAAACATACCGGAGCAGCAGACCACTCCGGGACGTGAAGGCTATCCCGTAGGGGCAATTTTCGCACTGAAGACTGCGGGAGTGAATAAGGAAACCGGTAATATGATGTTCTATAATCCGGAGGGAGAGAAAGTGACCTTGAAGGAGCTTTACCGCCTGAAGGACGAGTGGGGGATAGGTATTGCCTCTTCCGATGTAACTGCAGCCGAAGAGAGAACCTTTTATTCGTATATCGGGAGTAGCGATGCTCCTTATACGGGAGGTTTGATTAATACCTTCAGCTATAAAAACTGGGAGCTGAATGTCAATTTCTCTTTGACGTTTGGCGGGTACGTACGTACGCAGCCCTCTTATGACATCATTAATCCGGATTATGGCAAGAACTATAATGCGGATGTGCTGAACCGCTGGACTCCGGAAAACCCGAATGCGGAGCTTCCGGCATTTATGCTGAGTGCTTCCAACCCGGAAGAGTACTCCTGGTATGATTCTAAAACCATCTGGAGGGATTTGGATATCTGGGTGAAGAAGCTGAACTACGTACGTTTGCAGAATCTGCGTCTGGGTTACCGTATCCCTGAGCTCCTGACAAAGCGTTTGGGAATGAACTCGGCAACGGTATCTATTGAAGGACGCAATCTCTTCGTGTTTGGTTCGGGATATAATAACTACATGGATCCGGAGTCGATGTACAATCCTTATGCAACTCCCGTACCCAAGTCGGTTACATTCAGTTTGAACTTGAATTTCTAACTTCAAAAGCAGAAAGAAAATGAAGAAAACAATAAGTCTGATGATAATGGCCTGCATGCTTCTGCTTGCGGCATGCGACAACTATCTGGATATACAGCCTACCGGTAGTGTCATTCCCAATTCTTTGGCTGAGTATAGAGCGTTGCTTGCCCGTTCTTATAAGGACGTGAGTAAATTCAGTGACCGGGGAATGGCTTGTTTCCGTTCCGACGAGATGCAGGTTCGGGATAATGAATATGACCAAAATTATTATATGGATATAGAGCGCTGGAACGACCTTGCTCCCAATGCCTATACCTCATCGTTTGAATGGGCCAAGTATTACAATGTGCTTTTTATTGCCAATCACGTTATTGAGAGCAGAAGTGATATTAAGGAAGGCACTGAGGAAGAGATAAATCAGCTTGTAGGAGAAGCGTATATGCTCCGTGCTTATGTACATTTCTTATTGGTAAATCTTTATGGACAGCCCTATACTAAGGAGGGAGCTTTGGATACCAAATCGGTACCGCTGAAATTGGATACGGATTTAGAGAAAGTCCTGAAACGCAATACGGTGGAAGAAGTTTATACTTCCATCCAAGCAGATATTGACGAGGCACGCAAACTGGTCATGAAGGCAGAATGGGAACAGAGATATTCATATCGTTTCAATGCGGCTTCGGTAGAGGCGTTTCAATCACGCGTATCCCTTTATAAGGGCGAGTGGCAGGCGGCTTGGGATGCTGCTGAGGCAGTGCTTGCCGTGAAGTCTGTATTGGTAGATTTGAATGATGCCGCTGCAACTCTTCCTAACAGTTATAATTCCGTGGAAAATATTACTCCACTGGAGACACCTCTGAGCAGTACAATCAATGGGGCTGCTCTGGCTACTCCGGTTTTTCTCTCCCTTTATGCTGAGAACGACCTTCGGCTGGACAAATATTTTGCTGAAACGGATGAAAAAGGTTTCCGGAAGAATAAGAAGGCGGGAAGCAATAACTACTTGTGTACTTTCCGTGTGGGTGAAATATATCTGACGGCTGCTGAGGCTGCTGCCCGACTTGGAGAACTGTCTCAAGCACGTACTCGCCTGCTGGAACTGATGCGGAAACGTTATGCACCGGAGGCCTACGAAGCGAAATCCGTTGTTGTCAATGCCATGGATAAGGAAGCGTTGGTACAGGAAATATTAGATGAACGTGCCCGTGAACTTGCTTTTGAAGGACATCGCTGGTTTGACCTTCGTCGTTCCACCCGTCCGCGTTTGGAGAAAGTGCTTGATGGTACGCGTTATGTACTCGAAGAGAATGATGCCCGCTATACATTGGCCATTCCGAAAGAAGCCATAGAAGCCAATCCGGGATTGCTGAACTGATAAAGATAAAACTCCCCGATTCTGTATTGACGAGAATCGGGGAGTTTTGTCTTTATGTGGATTGGATATGTATTTTTTACGTACCTTTGCACCGTTTTTTGTAATAGACAGTATAAGATGATACAGAATCAGAGACCTCCTATCCGTAGAATTGCTTTTCCTATTCTTATAGCATTGAGTATTTCGCATTGTTTGAACGATATGCTGCAATCGGTTATTTCGGCAGTATACCCTTTGTTCAAGGAGGATTTATCCTTGAGTTTTGCCCAGATTGGTCTGATTACGTTAGTGTATCAGATGTCGGCGTCCGTGTTTCAGCCTCTAATGGGATTGTTCTTTGATAAGCGCCCCATTGCCTGGTCATTGCCGATAGGTATGGGCTTTACTTTGGTCGGTATCATGAATCTGGCTTTTGCTACTAATCTGTATTGGTTGCTGGCTTCGGTATTCATTGTGGGTATCGGTTCGTCTGTACTCCATCCGGAGGCGTCACGTATTACTTTTCTGGCTTCCGGCGGAAAACGCGGACTGGCGCAGTCTCTGTTTCAAGTGGGTGGGAATTTGGGAGGCTCGCTTGGACCGTTACTGGTGGCTTTGCTGGTAGCTCCTTACGGGAGGCATCACATTGCCTTGTTCACGGTTTTTGCCTTGATTGCCATCGTGGTGATGATTCCTATATGTCGTTGGTTCCGTTCCTACTTGAACCACATCAAGAAACGCCCGATGCTTGTGGCAGGAAAGATAGAACGCCCTCTTTCCTCAAAGATGACGGTGTTTGCCATAAGTATTCTGCTGATACTTATCTTCTCCAAATATATCTATATGGCAAGTTTGACGAGCTACTATACATTCTATCTGATCCATAAATTTGGTGTTACTGTTCAGGCTTCACAGCTTTTCTTGTTTGTCTTCCTGGTAGCCACTGCCATCGGAACATTGGTGGGAGGTCCCGTAGGTGACAGGGTAGGACGTAAATATGTCATCTGGGCTTCCATTCTTGGAACGGCTCCATTTAGTATGATGATGCCTCACGTAGGGCTTGCATGGACAGTAGTGCTGAGCTTCTGTGTCGGTCTGATGCTTTCTTCCGCTTTTCCTGCCATATTGCTGTACGCCCAGGAATTGCTACCCAATAAGCTGGGGTTGATTTCCGGGTTGTTCTTTGGTTTCGCTTTTGGAATTGCCGGTATTGCTTCGGCTGTATTGGGAGGCATGGCTGATAAATATGGTATAGAGGCTGTTTATAATGTATGTGCCTTTATGCCTTTGTTGGGGTTGGTGGCTTGCTTTCTGCCTAATTTGAA
>ERZ1504945.592-NODE-592-length-11112-cov-6.337976_pt1 | contig 11112 bp, 8 predicted proteins | sample MGYA00574596_ERZ1504945 | MGnify/ENA primary metagenome ERZ1504945 (study PRJEB39906, sample SAMEA3182083) | gut metagenome | biome: human; feature: gut; material: Stool; isolation source: human stools | place: Canada | collected 2012-12-04 ... | reverse complement strand
AAAATGACGTATCATATAACCGAAAACGTATGACAATGAAACAATTAAAGAAACTCATATTACTGTCGCTGGTTCCCGTCCTGACAACCGGTTGCATAAAAGAAGATATGGACGATTGTGAAAACGTCGCCATCTGTTTCCGTTACAAGGCCGACGGAGATAAGGATGTGCTGCGCCAATACATGGACAAGATTGACCTGTACGTTTTCGATGCCAACAACCGTCTTGTCGACCAAAGGACATACAATCAGGACGCCTTGAATCCCGCCCAAGAAGCACCCTCCTTCAAGCTACCCCAAGGCACCTACAGCGTGGTGGCAGTGGGAAACGCCTACGGCAAAACCCAGGTGAAGGACATCAACTCCACCGACCTCTCACAAATCTACATACAGCATCCCAACTGGGGCACAGCCTCCGCAGTGGACGGGCACGACCACAACTACATGGGAAGCAAGCAAATCACCGTGCCCGGCAGCAACAAGTTCCTGCGTGACACGCTCGACCTATTCAGCTCGCACATCAACGTAGACATCGAGATACACGGCCTGCCCGCCCCCGGCGAGGCAACACGCGCCGGTATTCCCTATAAGCTGAGCATCGAGAAATCGAATGCCCAGACCGACTTCAACAACGAGATTAACGAGGACGAAAAGGGTACCTGCTACCCCGAACTGGTGTACGACTCCCAGACCGGCGTCTACCACACCAACGACCTCACCCTCTTCCGCATGGACCACAACGACGTGTTGTCCCCCGTCTGCTGTACGCACCTCCTTCGCCTGGAGGACGCCGACGGCAACACCTTGGTGACTGGCAGCATCTACAACTACCTGCAACAGCACCTCAAAAGCATTGATGTGACCAAGCAGGAAGCCTACCTGCCCATCAGCATTGTGTTCACTCCGGTAGGAGTCACCATCAAGGTCCCCTCATGGTATGTGGAAGACGTAACACCCGACTGGCAATAAAAACAAGGAGGAACGATATATGAAAAAAATACTGAAGAAATACAGTCTGGCGGCAACCTTGATGGCAATCCTCTGCCTACTGCCCGCCTCGTGCATCACCGATGATGCCCCCGCCGCCACCGAGAAAGCAACGGTGACGATGACGTTTACGACGAGGGCGGTGACGGATGATACAAACGGAAGCAGCCTATTGGATAATGAGCAGATGCGGACTTTGCATGTGATTATGGTAAGAAGCAGTGACTCTGAAGTGATATTGAATGAAAGATATGACATCGCTCCCGAGGTAACTTCGCAAACAATCACTTACAATGACCTTGTTGTAGACAAGAATAATGGTACTGAATTTGATTTTTATGCCATTGTGAATGAAGGTTCTCTTACACTAACTGAGGAGGTAACAGAAATTTTGAATAGTAAAACTACTATTGATAACGTTTCTCTATTGGAGAATGTGATACTGGGAGAAAATGGTTTTGATTTTCAAAATCCTCCAACAGATAAAAAACCATTGCCACAAACTGTAATGAGGAAAAATGTTCGTTTAGAAGCTGAAAAATCTCAAAATGTGGCCTTGCAGTTACAATTTCCGGTGGCAAAGGTATGCTTGAAGTTTATTAATAATACCGATAAGGAGCAAGAGCTTACTAATATTAAAATGCCGAATGTGAAACCTAATAAGGGTTATCTTTTCGTTAAAGAAAACAACCTGCCAACTCAAATTTCTTATACAGATTTACTATTAAAAGAAAGTATAACAATAGCTTCTTCCCTAAAAGAATCTGAAGAAATTATCAGCTATCTCTATCCGGGACATATTGGTACGGGATATGAGTTGGTTACTAACTGGGAATATGTGGGACCACAATCGTTGAAGCTGCAAAAGAACAATGAAACTTTAACCCACCTTAGTGCCGGAGAGTGTCTGAATATAATCGTCACCTTGAATTCAACTCCGAAAGATACTGAGTTACAGTGGACCATCAGTGGTTGGACAAAGGAAGAAATAGATGTGCCATTTGAATAATGGATAGGAGAAATTTGTTATGAACAGAAAATTACAATATATATATAATCTTTTTATCGCAATGATTGTTTCCGCACTGGCTGTGTCGTGTACGGATGATGAACTTGTGAAGGGTGGAGATAAATATGAGGTAGTGCCTGACATTCCTGTGGCACTTTCGCTGAAAATAAAAGTGGCAGATCAAATGGAAGTTCAAACCCGTTTGGCACAGTCTGACGAAACAGAACGCACAGTTAATAAATTGTTTGTGATAGCTTTCAAGCCGAGTAAGCAATCTGATGGAGCGGAGAATGCAGATGCTTCGGATGACGAATGGTCTGTGGACAATTCTGCATTTTATGATACTGAAGATGGTTTGGGAAATCCTATTGAAGTAGGGAAACCGCAATCTGTAGAGTTCTCTATGACTACAGGATTGAGGAGAATTTATGTGGTAGGTAATCCGCAGAGCGGGGTAGGAACCTTATCTGATGATGAATTGAAGAATGTAAAGACAATAGCAGCCCTAAAAGCACTTTATTCCAAGTTGAGTGATAATTTGAGTGTTGAGCGTGTCTATTTCTTGATGACTGGACAGGCGATAACCAAAGAAAAGAGTGAAATTGTAACAGTATATAAGTCTGGGGACCACCAGGGAGCAATAAGGGAAGATTACACAATGGCATTAAACCATGTAGATGCGCGTATAACTTTCAATATTATACCTGCTGTGGGAGTGACTTTTGAACCTGAAGCCTATAGAGTTATTAATATTCCGGGTGGTACTTATTTGTTTTCGCGCGAGAAACAAAATAGTGGAGATAATACATGGGATTATGATGGAGCGGGCTATGCTCCGAGTAATCGGCTGAGTGACTTTACTGAAAAGGATGGGAAGTCTATTTTTGAGTTTTATATTTGTGAGAATAGACAAAATCCTAAACAAAAAATAAGTACAGAGAGCCTACTTGAGGAGGGTACTTATTATGCTTTGCGTGAGAAACAGGAGAAAAAGCTAATAACCGGAACTGTAGAAGGGCAAAAATATGAAAATGGAGAATATGTATATGCCAATGCTAAATCAACGTATGTAGAATTGGAGGGTACTATTACCTATAAGGATGATGATGGGAGTGAAGTGTACGCAAAGACAACTTACACAATTCATTTAGGTAATACAGGAAATAGTAATACAGCCGACTGGTTGAATGACTTGGAACTCGTCAACAATTATGATACGGAACGTAATACTCATTATACTTATAATGTGAAAGTACAAAGTGTAGACCAAATCATTGTAGAAGTTGAGGATAGTAAGGAAGTCAATCCAGGTGCGGAAGGCAATGTCATCGTTGCGCAAGGAACTGTTAAGACGATGGATTCCCACTATGGAAGATTATTGCTGACGTTAAGAAAAGAAGATATTCAAAAAGGACTTTCCTGGTCGGTAACCACTCCTTTTCAACGAGGGATGAAGGTGTTTGATACGAAACTTCCCTATGATGGATACGGGCTTCCTCAAACAGATTTGTCTTTGAATGATTATAAGTGGGTAAAGTTTCTGGTTAATAAGGAATGTCGTTTGGCTAATGGAAACTATGTGCCGACAAATGTCATGGCAAAATATCCTGGCGAACAAGCGTATGACGGTGGTGGTAAAAATAATTCAGAAGCAGCCCCTATTGCAGGTGGGGAGTATATAGAAACACAATTTTATGGACATGTGCGGTTGTATGACATTAATCAGTTATTGAATTTTTTGCATGTGGAGGCTAACAATGGCAATAGTGATATTTTTGAGCGGAGATGGAATTCGGAAACATTTGAATACGAAGATGTTGTAACGATTACTGCTTATGTAGATGAATATATTTATGTATATGACCCACGAATGATTTATTATCGTCAGGCAGCATCAGTAGGACTTCCCGGTTCTGGTGATGGTATAGAGGGTGTTAATTTGGAATTATGGAAAGAAACAGTGAATGGAGAAAATCGTATGCTAAATTTTTGTGTAGAAGGCTCAAAATACAGTGAAGATGGAGAAAGTTCCGTAGCACGTAGTGTTTATTCCATCGCACAAAATCCGGTTTATACTTTCTACAATCCGAAACATGCTGACTTGAAAACGGCATGGGGAACAGAGGCTATGATGGAAACGAAATTCTTGCCGATAGTACCGGACGGTGTTTCCGATGAAGACTTTAATAGTCGTTTTAGTGGACAAAATCCAAATGGAATGGAGAATGGACGCCTCAATATGTTGAACCTTATTAATGCGAGACAAACAGTAAACCAATTACATTGGACGGATGTCTTAGGAGTTGTTACGGATGTAGATCATCAATTAAACTCTGGCTATGAGAGTATTTGGTATGCCTGCTTGTTGCGTAACCGTGATTTGGATGGGGATGACGTTATAGATGCAGATGAAATCCGTTGGTATCTTGCTTCTGTAGATCAATTGACAGATTTGTGGATTGGGGAAACTGCTATTCCTAAAGCGAAACTTTATATGAATGATATTGATGCTTCCGGAGTGGAAATACCAATTGAAAATGGAGAAACACGTGTACATGTGGCAAGTAGTAGTTATCATCCTGGTACAACAGATAAGCCTACAAATAAACCTAGTGATCCATGGGTTATATGGGCAGAGGAAAGTGCATCGAGAGGATCTGCGTCTTATTCACAGACAGCACCTGGTGAACACTTTACTGGTATTAAGAATTTCTCTTATCGTTGTATAAGAAATCTGGGGTTAAGTTTGAAGGATATTGATGCAGTTCCAGAGGATTATGTAACGAAAGGAAGTAGCACACATATTATTGGAGGTGTAACTTATAAGGAGAAAACTATTGATATAAATCCTATGATTGATAACACAATCAGACCGTCTGTAGGTACTGAAGTATTGCCGACAAATACGGAAAGAGATATTTCTGGTAACAATCGTCCACCTTTGACGTTGGCAATTCTTGCGGATGAGGGTGATATTAGTTATGGAGTATATCCTGAAGAGGGATCAATTGGAGCAGAACGTGTGGCAAAATATGAAAGAGTTGATCGCCCCTGTCCTATTGGATACCGTGCTCCTAATCAGCGTGAATTAATGTTGATGTACACAACCTATCCTGATTTGATGACCGGATTTACTTATTTGACAAATACAACTTTTAGCGGTAGGAATACTGATATAGGGCAAGGTGTAGGATCTACAACGAATAGAAAGGAAGCTTTCGCCTATACAAGTGGTACTCTTCAATTGACTACGGGCTGGGGAAGTGGTAAGGTGCGTTGCGTACGCGATGCTACCAATAATCTGGGAGGAAATTAATAGGGAATGAGACGTATCCTCAGCTGTATCGGTTTGTTTCTGTTTATTGTCGGTTTGCTTCATTCTTGCATTGCCGGTGATAAACAGAAAGCCGGGAAGATGGATGAATGTACAGAGAATGTCAAAGGGAAAGCTGAATTGAGAGATCAGCAATTCCCTTTTCCCGAAATCCCCTCCGTCCTCACCTCCCCCACCGAGCGCAAGACTTTCTTGCTGACGCACTACTGGGACAGCTATAACTTCTCCGACACCGCCTTGGTGAATAACCGGGCGGTGACGGAGCAAGGCTTGGTCAATCAGCTATCCCTGTTGTCGGCTTCAGAAGCCACGCAGGAGGAGATTAAGGGAGGCATCGGCAACCTCTGCACCGGCATGGAGAGTCAGGAGCATGCAAGGCAGGTGTTCATGCGGCTGATGGATGATTATCTCTATAATCCCAATTCGCCGTACTACAACGAAACGCTCTATGCTGCCTACCTGCGCCGTATGCTGCAAAGTACCGCGCTGGACGAGGCAAGGAAAAGTTCTTTGAAATTCAAGTTGGAGCTGATAAGCCGTAATAACGTGGGCAAGGCAGCTACGGACTTCACCTACTACCTGGCGGACGAAGAATGTCGCACGCTGCGGACAACCACGGTACAGGGAGACAAGCTGTTGCTGGTATTCTACGACCCCGAATGCCCCAGTTGCCACGAAGTGCTGAAAGCGATGATGGCAGACCGGGCATTGGCTGATGCTGTGGATACAGGCACCCTGACCGTACTTGCCGTCTACACCGAGGGCAATGATGAAGTGTGGAGGAAAGCCCTGACAGACATGCCCCGTAGCTGGCTAATAGGCAACGACCGGCAACAGGTGAAAGACTGTGCTTTGTATGACCTCAAGGCCATGCCCTCGCTTTACTTGCTGGATAAAGACAAAACCGTACTGCTGAAAGATGCGGCCTACGACACCGTGAGGCAGGCGCTGGGTTTGAGATAAATCTTGTAATAATGAATCGGGCAGACGTGATTTGCGGTCTACCCTCGGAAAATTTAATCCTCTCCTCGACAAGAAGGCTTAAATTTTCGCTATGAGACCAACTGTGAAGTTCGTCTGATAGATTTTGTTTGTTTTGTTTGTGAATGCCTCCGATTCAAGCGTGGATTCGGGGGCATTTTGTCTTATTATCCCTGGAAAAATGAAATGTTATTAATCAGGCATTTGGAGGGAGCTCTATTTTATTTTCCAGATCTTTGCAAGATGACTGTTTGTCTTTGAACTGAAAAAGAAGGAGCAGACAAGTTGATGATTATCACAAGAGACAAACATAAATCGTTATAACCAAGTGATGAAACAATTAATTGCATGTTGCGGACTGGATTGCGAAAATTGCACCGCCCGTATAGCCACTGTCAATAATGACGATGAGCTGAGAGAGAAAACCGCCAAAGAGTGGAGTGTGCTGAACAATACGCCGGAAATTACGGCAGAAACCATCCATTGTATGGGGTGCCGTGCAGATGGGGTGAAGTTTGCCTATTGCAGCAATTACTGTGCTATCCGTAAATGTGTGTACGAAAAAGGTTTCAATACCTGCGGTGACTGTAAGGAACTGGATACTTGCCAGGTGGTAGGTGCCGTTCTTCAGCATGTGCCCGGTGCAAGGGAAAATCTTTATTAACCGTAAATTTTTTGATTAAATAAAATATTGCTTATCTTTGCAGTATGACAAAGACATTTAAATCGGATTTGGTTTTGTAAACAATCTGTGTTCCATGCACAGATTGTCCCTTTCGTTTACTTTCGGATAACTTCTTTCGAGAGTGTTTTTCTATTGTTATAATTCAAGTTTAATCCGCATATTATGCTGAAGGTGTTGTGATACTTTCCGTATATGCAAAATATAGTAAGAAAATGAGTAACGAAAATAAAACTATCCACGATTTCGAATTCAATTTAATCTGTGACTTTTTCTCCAATATGGAACGACAAGGCCCTGGCAGTCCTGAAGTGACGTTGAAGGCATTGAGCTTTGTAGACGGTCTTACCGATGAATCCCTTATTGCCGATATCGGTTGTGGAACAGGTGGTCAGACAATGGTATTGGCTGGCCATGTTCCGGGACAGATTACCGGAATTGACCTTTTCCCCGGCTTTATTGACATCTTCAACCGTAATGCAAGGCAGTTGGGCTTGCAGGACAGAGTAAAAGGAATTGTCGGTTCAATGGATGCCCTCCCTTTCGGTGAGGAGGAGCTGGATATGATTTGGTGTGAAGGTGCTATCTATAACATCGGCTTTGAACGTGGCTTGAAGGAGTGGCGTAAATATCTGAAACCGGGAGGGTATATTGCCGTATCCGAGAGTTCATGGTTTACGGACGAACGTCCTGCGGAAATCAATGACTTCTGGATGGACGCCTATTCTGAAATGGATACACTTCCCAATCAGGTAGCCAAGTTGTACAAGGCGGGTTATCTCCCCGTTGCTACATTCATTCTGCCGGAGAATTGCTGGACAGAGCATTACTTTGCTTCAAAGGTTGCGGCTCAGGAGATTTTCCGTAAGAAATATGCCGGTAATAAAATTGCCGAAGAGTTCAGCTCACTCCAAATGATTGAGGATGAACTATACGGCAAATATAAGGAATTCTACGGTTATGTGTTTTTTATTGCTAAGAAGGTAGGTTGATGGCAGACTTCTCTTATTGAGGAATGCGGGTATTCTCATGGCAGAATATCCGCATTTTGTGTTTTGAGTGGATTTTATTGTTTTGAGGATGTGCGGAACTTCTGAGGAGGTATTCCCGTATGACGTTTAAAGAATTTGTTGAAGAAGGCCGCATTATTAAAACCTAGACTCACGGCTATATCCTTTATCGGAGTGTTGGCGGTACAAAGTTGTGCTTTGGCATCCATGATGATAGTATTGTTGATGATTTCCATGGCTGTATGTCCTGATTCCTTTTTGACAAGGCGGCAAAGAGCTGCCGGTCTCATATTCATTTTCAATGCATAATAGGACACTTGATGCTCCCGGACATAGTCTGTGTGTACCAATCGGATAAAAATGCGGTATTGGTTGAAATGCCTGCTGCCCGGAGTCTCTTTTATTCTAGGGCGTTCCGGACAGAGTTCGGATATACCTTGTAACAGATAGGTCAGTAGAGTTTGCAATGAAACTAGACTTGAGGGGCTTTCTGTTCTTTGGTAGAGGTGTGACAAATAGGTCATGAACTCGGCATAAAGCTGGAAGTCCGTTTTCGATAGAGGAAAAATATAGTGTTTGCCTATAATGTGAAACTTATCCATCATGACCTTGCCGGCCCCTGAACTCTGGATAAGTTGTTGGGAAAATATGACGACATATATTTCAGCATCGTCTGACGTGTGTAGCAATTGTACGAAGGTCTCGGGAGGAATAACTAGGAGGGTGTTAGCTTCAACCCTGAATTGAGTATGGTTTATGATGGTTTTCAGAACTCCTTTGGTGCATAGAGCGAAGATACTGGCCTTGGTGTGGTATGGCTTTTCCACTAGCGGATTCAGTTCATTGGTTGTGATATGATTGCAGGCAATGAACTCGGCATTTATATTGAATTCGGATATATTCATGTTGGAGATTTTAAGACACAAAAATGGGGGATAATAATGTATAAATGACAGAGATAACAGTTAAAATCAATATTACGCTCAATTTGTCTCTGTTAAATAAGGTAAAGTTGTGAATAATAGAATATATACATGCTAAAACGGAATATTGATTTATAAGGGTTTGTTTGTGGCATAAGCATTTTAGCCCGAACTTTGCTCCTTGTATGATAAAACAATTCTGATGAATCCGAATGTTCCTCAAGAAGTACGTATAATAAATGCCATCTCCGAGCAGTTGTTCAACTCATGGCCCGTCAGCATTATTATGATTGATTTGGAAGATTGTATCTGGCGTCTGAATCAGCAGGTGATGAATGAACTCCATTTGAATGAGTATGTGATAGGGCGGCGTATCACTGACTTATTGGAAGTGGTATGTGATAAAAAGAATGTGTTAGAAGACCTTTTGCTGCAACTTCGGGAGAGGGATGTGCGGATTATTCCCTTAGATATCAATTGCTTTATACGTGAATTGAAGAGTGGTATCAGTTTTCTGATACAAGGTGCTATGGTGGGAATTCATGAAGATGGACAATTGGTGAGGATTGTACTCTATTTCAGGAATGTGTTGGAAGAACGGACACAGAAGCATTTGCTGAATATTGCGCTGAGCCGCACCCAGATATTTCAATGGTCTTTCGACATGGAACATAATCTGATGATTATAGAACCGCGTTATTTTGAATATTTGGGGATTCCTACGCGTGACTATACGCTGACGCCTGAGGAATTCGCATTTCTGATTCATCCGGACGACCGGAAGGGAGTGTTTGATGCTTTGGCTTTACAGTTGCATGGTAATTTGTACGAACGCCCAGTGGAATACCGTCTACGGAGGGGAGACGGCAAGTGGGAGTGGTTTGAGGCGCAATCTACCTATGTGGGGCAATTGACGGATTTGCCGTTCCGTATCATCGGTATTTGCATGAGTACGCAGAAATACAAGGATACGGAGAATAAATTGAACGAGGCTTTGCAGAAAGCGCAACGTAGCGATGAGTTGAAGAGCGTATTTCTTGCTAATATGAGCCACGAGATACGTACGCCACTAAATGCCATTGTGGGCTTCTCTACACTACTGGCTTGTGGGGATGCCGACTTGTCGCGGCAGGAGATTATGGAATTTACGTCTTTGATTGAAAAGAACAGCCAGTTGTTAATGGTGTTGATTTCAGATATTCTGGATTTGTCCAAGATAGAATCGAACACGATGGAATTCCATTTTGAGAAGGTTTCTTTAAATGGCATATTGGAAAGCATTTACAGTGCGCAGAAGATGAATCTTCGGAAAGGAGTGGAGTTACTGCTAGACCTTCCGGACCGGGCGGCAGTTATCTATACAGATCCTACGCGTTTGGGGCAAGTTGTCAACAATCTTATCAATAATGCGGTGAAGTTCACTGCTGAAGGACGCATAACCATAGGGTATAGGCTGAAGGACTTTGCTACATTGGAAGTCTTTGTGGAAGATACGGGAACTGGCATGTCGGAAGAAGTTCTGGCGCACATTTTTGAACGTTTCTATAAGGGAGATGCTTTTGTGCAGGGCACGGGATTGGGATTGGCCATTTGCAGGACTATCGTTGAAAGGTTTCATGGAAAAATAGAAGTGGCTTCAACTCTTGGCAAGGGGAGCCGCTTTGCAATTGTCCTTCCGCAGGAAATGCGGGAGTAGTGTTCTCTTTCTTGGATATTTGATGTAATTATGTGAGCGTATGATATTGTATAACGTTGAAAATCGCTACCTTTGCAGTCTTGAACGATAAATTCATTGACACTATGATATCTGTAGAAGGACTGAAGGTAGAATTTAATGCCACTCCTCTGTTCGAAGACGTCTCTTATGTTATCAATAAGAAAGACCGTATAGCTCTTGTCGGCAAGAATGGTGCCGGTAAGTCCACCATGCTCAAGATATTGGCTGGCATTCAGCAGCCCACTGCCGGCATTGTTGCCGTTCCTCGCGAATGTACTATCGGGTATTTGCCCCAAGTGATGATACTCAGTGACAAGCGCACCGTAATGCAGGAGGCTGAACTTGCCTTCGAGCATATTTTTGAGATGCAGGCGGGCATCGAACGCATGAATCGGCAACTTGCCGAACGTACCGATTACGACCTGTCTCTTATACACATCTCCGAGCCCACGAGACCGTACTAGATCTCG
>ERZ1504945.541-NODE-541-length-12275-cov-5.282406_pt1 | contig 12275 bp, 6 predicted proteins | sample MGYA00574596_ERZ1504945 | MGnify/ENA primary metagenome ERZ1504945 (study PRJEB39906, sample SAMEA3182083) | gut metagenome | biome: human; feature: gut; material: Stool; isolation source: human stools | place: Canada | collected 2012-12-04 ... | reverse complement strand
AAAACGAGTAAAAAGCCGCCTGGAGGGTTTCCTGAAAGATGCCTAGGACGATACTCTCTTGCCGGACGCTGAAGTGCCCTTGTCCCCGATGACGGCTAAGATATTGAAGATGTGTATGCTTGAAGCGCGTTTGCTGAAAAGTGCAACTGCCGATACGGAACATGTATTGCTGGCTATCTTGAAAGATGGCGACAATCTTGCTGCAACTGTTTTGGAAGAACACCGGGTGGATTATCAGGCTGTATTTGAACAGCTTTCGATGAAATCGACCAATCCGAATGCGGGAATGGGATTCACCGAGGATGATGAAGAGGATGAAGAAGATATGAATATGTCCCGCTCCTCCCGTACTGGGGGAGCTGGTTCGGCTTCGGCTGCACAGGCTGCATCCAGAAAGCCGTCCAATGATACTCCTGTGCTGGACAATTTCGGCGTAGACATGACCCGGGCTGCCGAAGAAGGCAAGCTGGACCCGGTTGTGGGTCGCGAACGCGAGATTGAACGTCTGGCGCAAATCTTGAGCCGCCGTAAGAAGAACAATCCGGTGCTTATCGGTGAACCTGGAGTCGGAAAATCTGCCATCGTAGAGGGTTTGGCATTGCGTATTGTGCAAAAGAAAGTTTCGCGCATTTTGTTTGAAAAGCGCGTGGTGATGCTTGATATGGCCTCTGTGGTGGCGGGAACAAAATATCGTGGTCAGTTTGAGGAACGTATCCGCTCTATTATCAACGAGTTGCAGAAAAATCCGAATGTCATCCTTTTCATCGATGAAATCCATACGATTGTAGGTGCCGGTGCTGCTGCCGGTTCCATGGATGCTGCCAATATGCTGAAACCAGCTTTAGCGCGTGGTGAAATACAGTGTATTGGAGCTACCACTCTCGATGAATACAGAAAGAATATCGAGAAAGACGGTGCTTTGGAACGTCGTTTCCAAAAGGTGATTGTAGAGCCTACCACAGCTGAAGAAACGCTTCAGATATTGAAGAATATCAAGGAGAAGTATGAAGACCATCATAACGTGAGCTACACGGATGAAGCCTTGGAAGCATGTGTCAAGTTGTCAGCACGCTATATAACCGACCGCAACTTCCCGGATAAAGCTATTGATGCTTTGGACGAGGCGGGTTCGCGTGTGCATTTGACGAATATTAATGTTCCGAAAGAAATTGAGGAACAGGAAAAGCTGATTGAAGAGGCACGTAGCCTGAAGGCTGAAGCTGTAAAGTCACAGAATTTTGAGCTGGCTGCCAGCTACCGCGACCGTGAGAAGGAACTTTCTGTCCGCTTGGAGGAGATGAAGGTTGAGTGGGAAGCCCGTTTGAAGGATGACCGCCAAACGGTAGGTGAAGAGGAAATAGCCAATGTTATTTCAATGATGTCCGGTGTACCCGTACAGCGCATGGCGCAGGCAGAAGGACTTAAACTGGCCGGAATGAAGGAAGAACTACAGGCGAAGGTGATAGCTCAAGATGCTGCGATAGAGAAACTTACCAAAGCAATCTTGCGTAGCCGTGTAGGGTTGAAAGACCCGAACCATCCCATCGGAACTTTTATGTTCCTTGGCCCTACTGGTGTGGGTAAGACGCATTTGGCAAAGCAATTGGCAAAATATATGTTTGGCTCTGCCGATGCCTTGATACGTATCGATATGAGCGAGTATATGGAGAAATACACCGTATCTCGTATGATTGGTGCCGCTCCGGGATATGTGGGCTATGAGGAAGGCGGCCAGTTGACTGAAAAGGTGCGTCGCAAGCCGTATTCCATTGTCTTGCTGGATGAGATTGAGAAAGCCCATCCGGACGTGTTCAACATCTTGCTCCAGGTACTGGATGAAGGTCGTTTGACTGACAATTATGGCAGAACCATCGATTTCAAGAATACGGTTATCATTATGACCTCCAATATCGGTACGCGGCAGTTGAAGGAGTTTGGCCGTGGCGTAGGTTTTGCGGCGCAAAACCGCACGGATGACAATGAACATTCGCGCAGTGTGATACAAAAGGCTCTGAACAAGACTTTTGCTCCCGAATTTTTGAATCGTTTGGATGAAATCATTACTTTCGACCAGCTCTCCTTGGAGGCTATCACAAAGATTGTGGACATTGAGCTGAAAGGCTTGTACGAACGGGTTGAAGCAATTGGTTACAAGCTGGTTGTGGAGGATGATGCAAAGACATTCCTTGCTTCGAAAGGGTACGATGTACAGTTTGGTGCGCGCCCATTGAAGCGTGCCATTCAGAACCACTTGGAGGATGGACTTTCCGAGCTGATAGTGGCGGCAGAGTTACAGCCGGGTGATACGGTAAATGTATCAGTAGACAAAGAAAAAGATGAGCTGAGCATCAAGAAGGCATAAGCAGTTCTTTATAAAAACCGTCAAAATGTCAGTCCTTATGGGCTGGCATTTTTTTTGTGCTATATCTGCCGGAATAATTAAAAATATAAATCTAAAAAATATAAATGTAGTATGCAAAAAGGTAATATTGGGGTAACTACTGAGAATATCTTCCCCGTCATTAAAAAGTTCTTGTATAGTGATCATGAAATTTTTCTCCGTGAGTTGGTTTCTAACGCGGTTGATGCTACACAGAAGCTGAAAACACTCTCCTCTATCGGTGAGTTCAAGGGTGAAGTTGGCGATTTAACCGTACATGTCTCGCTGGGAAAAGATACCATTACGGTGTCCGACCATGGTATAGGTCTTACGGCTGAAGAAATAGACAAGTATATTAACCAGATAGCTTTCTCTGGCGCCAATGACTTCCTTGAGAAATATAAAAACGATGCCAACGCCATCATCGGCCATTTTGGATTGGGTTTCTATTCGGCTTTTATGGTTGCCAAGAAAGTCGAAATCATCACTAAATCCTATCGGGAAGGCGCCCAGGCTGTAAAGTGGACATGCGATGGCAGTCCGGAGTTTACGATTGAAGACACTGATAAGGCAGAACGTGGTACGGATATCGTTCTTTACATAGACGATGACTGCAAGGAATTCCTTGAAGAAGCGCGCATTTCCTCTTTGTTGAAGAAGTATTGCAGCTTCCTCCCTATCCCGGTTGCATTCGGCAAGAAGAAAGAATGGAAAGACGGCAAGCAGGTTGAAACTGCCGAGGATAATATCATCAATGATTCCAACCCGTTGTGGACGCTGAAACCCAGCGAATTGAAAGATGAAGATTATAAGAAGTTCTACCGTGACCTTTATCCTATGTCCGACGAACCTTTATTCTGGATTCATCTGAATGTGGATTATCCGTTCCACCTTACCGGTATTCTGTACTTCCCCAAAGTGAAGAGCAACATCGAGTTGAACAAGAATAAGATTCAGCTCTATTGCAACCAGGTATATGTGACGGATTCGGTGGAAGGTATTGTTCCCGACTTCTTGACCCTGCTGCATGGTGTGCTCGATTCACCGGACATTCCATTGAACGTTTCCCGTTCTTATTTGCAGAGCGATGCCAACGTGAAGAAGATTTCTACATATATCACGAAGAAGGTGTCAGACCGTTTGCAGTCTATCTTCAAGAATGACCGTAAACAGTTTGAGGAAAAGTGGAATGACTTGAAAATCTTCATCAACTACGGAATGCTTACGCAGGAAGATTTCTATGATAGAGCCAAGGATTTTGCCCTTTTCACCGATACAGACAGCAAATATTATACTTTCGAAGAGTATAAGACGTTGATTAAAGATAACCAGACGGATAAGGATGGAAATCTGATTTATCTGTATGCCAACAATAAAGATGAACAATACAGCTACATAGAGGCCGCTACGAATAAAGGATACAATGTGCTGTTGATGGATGGACAGCTGGACATTGCGGTGGTGAGCATGTTGGAACAGAAGTTCGAAAAGGTTCGCTTCACTCGTGTAGACAGCGATATTATTGATAATCTGATTGTCAAGGAAGACAAGAAGAACGAAGCGTTGGAAGCCGGCAAGCAGGAAGTTCTTTCTTCCATCTTCAAGAGCCAGTTGCCCAAGATGGATAAGACGGAGTTCAACATCACGGCGCAGGCTTTGGGCGAAAATGCCACTCCTATCATGATAACTCAGAGCGAGTACATGCGCCGTATGAAGGAAATGGCGAATATCCAGGCTGGAATGAGCTTCTATGGCGAAATGCCGGATATGTTTAACCTGGTATTGAATTCAGACCATAAGCTGGTAAAAGAAGTTCTGGCAGATGAAGATAAGGAATGTGCTGCTGTCGTTGCTCCGGTTCAGGCAGAGATGGATGAAGTGAACAAGCAGCGTACTGACCTGAAAAAGAAGCAGGAAGGCAAGAAAGATGAGGATATACCGACTGCCGAAAAGGATAAAGTGAATGAGCTGGATAAGAAGTGGGACGAACTGAAAACACAGAAAGAAGGCATCTTCGCCGATTATGCTGCCAAGAATAAGGTTGTCCGTCAACTGATAGATTTGGCACTGCTGCAGAATGGTATGTTGAAAGGTGAAGCTTTGAACAACTTTGTCAAGAGAAGCATTGACCTGATAAAATAAGCCCCTTTAAATTTGCATTTAATATATGCAAGGGTATTGTGATTCTTCGGAGTCGCAATACCCTTTTTTTATTCATTTTCACCAATTAGGGTGTGATTTTCTTCGTTGAATACGGCATTTTTAGAAACTATTGTTTATATTTGGGGCAATGAACATTTATCTTACTCGGAATAGCATAGTTATGAAAAGAGTTTTATTGTTTTTTTCGTTTCTTCTATGTGGCTTTATTTTACAAGCTCAGAAAGTGGGGCTTGTACTGAGTGGCGGTGGAGCAAAAGGCATGACTCATATAGGCATTATCCGGGCTTTGGAAGAGAATAATATCCCCATTGATTATATAACCGGAACCTCTATGGGAGCTATCATCGGTTCTCTGTATGCTATGGGGTATTCCCCAGACGATATGGAGGCGCTGTTGCGCTCTCCCGACTTTAAGCGTTGGTATTCGGGCAAAGTGGAGCCTAAATACGAGTATTATTTTAAGAAGAATCGTCCTTCACCGGAATTTTTTAATATCCGTTTTGCTTTTAGGGACTCGCTGCATATAAAGCCCCAGATACTTCCCACAAGCATGGTCAACCCCATACAGATGAACCTGGTATTTGTGGAATTGTTTGCACGTGCTACGGCTGCATGTGGCGGTAATTTCAACAAACTGTTTGTTCCTTTTCGCTGTATAGCATCCGATGTGTACAATAAAAAGCCATTGGTATTGAGTAAAGGGGATTTGGGAGATGCGGTACGTGCTTCCATGAGCTTTCCATTTGTCTTCAAACCGATAGAAATAGACAGTACGCTTGCTTATGATGGCGGCATTTACAATAATTTCCCTACGGATGTGATGCGGGAGGATTTTCATCCGGATGTCATCATTGGCAGTGTGGTGGCGGCAAATCCCGGTAAGCCGAAGGAGAATGACCTGATGAGCCAATTGGAGAATATGATTATGCAGAAGACCGATTATTCCATTCCGGACTCATTGGGCATAGTCATGACCTTCAAGTACGATGATGTCAACCTGCTGGATTTTGACCGTCTGCAGGAATTGCACGATATAGGCTACAACCGTACTCTTAATATGATGGATTCCATCAAAAGCCGTGTTCACCGTAGGGTGAATGCTGATAATGTGCGTTTGAGGCGCCTTGTCTTCCGGAGTAACCTGCCTCAATTCCGTTTTCGGGATATTATTATTGAAGGGGCGAATGCCCAACAGCAAGCCTACATCAAAAAAGAGTTCCATGATGAAGAGCATGAAGTCTTTACTTATGAAGACTTGAAGCGCGGGTATTTTCGTTTGCTGGCAGATAATATGATTTCGGAAATAGTTCCTCATGCTGTGTATGATTCGGAATCCGATTTGTATGAGCTGCATTTGAAGGTGAAGATGGAGGATAATTTTTCCGTGCGTCTGGGGGGCAGTGTCTCTACCACGAGCTCAAATCAAATCTATTTGGGAATAGGATATCAGAACTTGAATTATTATTCCAAGGAAATCACTTTTGACGGTCAGTTGGGTAAGATTTATAATAATGCCCAGTTGATGGGTAAGATTGATTTGCCTACCCACATATCTACGTCCTTTCGTTTTATTGCTTCAATCAGTACCTTCGATTACTACAAGAAGGACAAGCTGTTTTCCAGGAATGACAAACCTTCATTCAATTCAAAGGACGAACGTTTTGTGAAGTTGATGGTTGCCTTGCCGTTTTTGGCCAATAAGCGTGCGGAGTTCAGTCTGGGATATGGCCAACTGGAAGATAACTACTTTCAATCCAGCGTAATAGATTTCGATAAGGACCGTTCGGACAGAAGTACCTACAAACTTTTGGGAGGTTCCATCGGTTTCTATGGGAGTACCCTGAATACGCGGCAATACGCGACAAAAGGCTATCTGGAGAAACTGATAGCCCAGGTATTTACCGGGAGGGAAAGATTTGAACCGGGGAATCCGCAAGAAGGGTACAGTCCTTCTCCGCAAGAACGGCAATCATGGTTGCAAATTTCTTATATGAAAGAGGCATATCACACAATGGGGCCGAAGTTCACCCTGGGATGGATGGCAGAAGCACTGTATTCGTCGAAAAATTTCTCTGAGAATTATACGGCAACCATGATGCAGGCAGGAGAATTTGCACCGACTCCGCATAGTAAACTGATGTACAATGAAGCTTTTCGTGCCAACCAGTATGTGGCTGCCGGTATCAAACCCATATATGTTTTGAACGACATGTTCCAGTTCCGGACAGAATTTTATGGCTTTACACCGATTTTTCCGATAAAAAAGAATGCATTGAATAAAGCATATTATGGAAAAGCATTCTCCCGCTTTGAGTATATGGGAGAAGTTTCTGTTATTTGTCATTTGCCCTTCGGAGCCATCTCTGCTTATGTAAATCATTATAGCTCACCGAGAAGGGAGTGGAATGTGGGGATGACCATCGGCTGGCAGTTGTTTAATTATCGCTTTGTCGAATAAATTTCTTCAAAAAAAGTTTGTATATCGTTTGCTAATTCGGAAAAAGTACGTATCTTTGCACCCGTTAAACAAAGAGGCCGCGTAGCTCAACTGAATAGAGTAGCTGACTACGGATCAGCCGGTTACAGGTTTGAATCCTGTCGCGATCACAAAGAACCTCCGCAAGAAAACTTGCGGAGGTTCTTTGTTTTTACAGCAATGGCATATAGTTGATGTTCTCCCCTTGTATGGCACTGGCGCGTGTTCTCTATAATGAAACAAACTGTTTCCCTTAACTAAACACTTTGTTTCATTATGGAGAACACTTTGTTTCCCTTGACAGAACACTTTGTTCCATCATATAAAAACAAAGTGTTTTTCTCTGCTGAAACAAAGTGTTCAGTGTTGTGAACTAATAGATTAGCTGAAATAATAGTCTTGTCTTGATTGAGCTAGAGATGTCTTTTTCTCGATTTAACCAGATGTCTTTTTGCTTTATAACGTAATCAGTAGACTGTTTTGGGATTATTGTACTGATAAATATAGTCACATAGGAAAAAAAGAAGGAGTTAATTCCGTGTTTCCACAAAATTAACTCCTTGCATATCTGATATTAATATGTTGTATACTGGAAATTAATATCCTATAGGGGCGGTATAAGACCTTAGCATTTGATGTTCAATTCATCCAGAATCTTGCGCATGGCTTCGAAAGTAGTGATTCTGGTCGGCACCAATGGCAGGCGGAGCTTGTTCTCAATCATTCCCATTACATTCAGCATGGCTTTTACTCCGGCAGGGTTGCCGTCTACAAACAGAAGCTTGAATAATTCGGCAAATTTGTGGTGAATGGTCAATGCATTGGCATAGTCCCCTTGCAGTGCCAGACGTACCATACGGCTGAACTCACGTGGGAACGCGTTTCCGATGACCGAGATAATGCCGACGGCCCCCAGGGTAATCAGAGGGAAGGTGATGCCGTCATCGCCCGAAATAACGTCGAAATTGGCCGGTTTGTTTTTGATGATGTCATCCATCTGCGTGATGTCGCCCGAAGCTTCTTTGACGGCTATCACATTCTTGAAATCACGTGCAATGCGCAGGGTTGTTTCTGCCTTCATGTTCACGCCGGTACGACCGGGGACATTATAAAGCACAATCGGCAAATCCGTTGCTTCAGAAATGGCCTTATAATGCTGATATATACCTTCTTGTGAGGGCTTGTTATAATATGGAACAACGGAGAGAATGGCATCTACTCCGGTGAAATCGTCATTTTTCAGTGTTTCCACTATGGCCCGGGTGTTGTTTCCGCCTACGCCCAGCAGGATAGGAATTCTTCCGTTCACCCGCTCGATGACCATTTTCTTGATTTTCTTTTTCTCTTCTTCAGTCAGAGTCGGAGTTTCTGCCGTGGTGCCGAGCACACATAAAAAGTCGGTATTGTTTTGAAGTTGATAGTCTACCAAACGCATCAACGCATCGTAATCAACGCTTTCATCCTCTTTAAATGGAGTAATCAGCGCTACCCCCATTCCTTTCAATCTTGTCTGTATCATGAGTATTATAAAGTAATCTCTAATTAAATGACTCGCAAAAGTACGAATTTTTTCGATTTACCCTACAAATATAAGCCATAAAAAAGCTTTTTGTGGAAATTTGTTAGGATAGCAATGCCAAAAACTCATCTTCGCTCATAATCTTTACTCCCAGTTTCTGCGCTTTCTCCAGTTTGGCAGGTCCCATATTTTCTCCGGCCAGGATAAAGCTGGTTTTGGAGGAGATACTGCCGACGTTTTTCCCACCGTTCTTTTCAATCATCTCTTTGTATTCGTCCCGTGAGTGGTGGGTGAATACGCCGCTGATGACAATGGACTGGCCCGCCAGTTTGTCGGTGTATCCGCTGAGGTCTTCTTCCGTCCGGTGGAGTTGCAGACCGTTCGATTTCAGCCGTTCCACCAGCTCTCTGTTGGCAGGATTGGAGAAGTAGGTTATAATGCTCTGCGCTATTTTTTCACCGATTTCATCGATGTTTTTCAGCTTTTCGAGGTCTGCGTTTTCCAGTTCTTCGATGTCCGTAAAGGACTTGGCTATCTTCTTGGCAACCGTTTCTCCCACGAAGCGTATGCCCAGTGCAAAGAGCACTCTTTCGAATGGCACTTCTTTACTTGCCGCAATACCGTTGACTATGTTTTCTGCCGATTTTTCGCCCATCCGTTCCAGGTTCTTGATGTCATCGGTTTTGAGCTGGTATAAATCTGCAGTATCCTTTATCAGCCCCAATCGGTAGAACATATCTACTGTTTCAGGTCCCAGTCCGTCTATATTCATGGCTTTGCGGCTGATGAAATGCTCTATTTTCCCTTTAATCTGCGGAGGACAAGCGGTTTCATTGGGGCAATAGTGGGCTGCTTCTCCTTCAAAACGTATCAGTTTGCTGCCGCATTCGGGACAATGGGTGATGAACTTCACTTTTTCACCGATAAGCATACTGCGGGCATCCTTATCGACACCGGTTATTTTGGGGATGATTTCACCGCCTTTTTCCACATACACCATGTCGCCTATATGCAGGTCCAGCCCCTCGATAATATCTGCATTGTGCAGGGAGGCACGTTTCACAATGGTGCCGGACAGTTGTACGGGGTCCAGATTGGCAACCGGAGTGACTGCGCCGGTACGTCCTACTTGGTAGGTAACCCTATTCAAGCGTGTCAGTGCACGTTCTGCCTGGAATTTGTATGCGATGGCCCACCGGGGGGACTTGGCTGTGAATCCCAAATTCTTTTGTTGTCTCAAGCTGTTGACTTTTAGTACAATACCATCAGTAGCTACCGGAAGGTTCTTACGCTCCGTGTCCCAATAATTGATGTATTCGAAGACTTCTTCCAGGCTGTGGGCTTTTCTGGTGTGCTCTGATGTTTTAAATCCCCAGCTGGCGGCGGCTTGCAGATTCTCGTAATGGCCGTCGCAGGGCAATTCCTCTCCCAATAGATAGTAGAGATAAGCATCCAGCTTTCTGGATGCTACGATGGCGGAATTCTGCAACTTCAAGGTACCGGAAGCAGCGTTGCGCGGATTGGCGAAAAGCGGTTCCTCACGTGCTTCCTTTTCCCGGTTCAGTTCTTCGAAAACCACCCAGGGCATCAGGATTTCCCCTCTGATTTCGAATGATTTAGGATAATTCCCATGGAGGACCAGTGGAATCGTTCGGATTGTCTTTACATTGTCCGTCACGTCATCGCCCTTTTCGCCATCGCCACGGGTGACGGCACGCACCAGTTTGCCATCCTCGTAAGTCAGCGAGATGGAAGTACCGTCATACTTCAGCTCGCAGCAGATTTCAAAATCCTCATTCAACGCTTTCTTTACCCGTTCGTAAAAGTCGGTCACTTCGTTTTCGGAATAGGTGTTTCCCAATGAAAGCATGGGATATTTGTGTGCCACTTGTGTGAAGTTCTTATTCAAATCACTCCCTACACGCATCGTGGGCGAATTATCATCTTGGTATTCAGGATGTTCTTTCTCTAAGTCTTGTAGCTCGCGCATCAGGTCGTCAAACTCCTTGTCGGATATTTCAGGAGCATTCAGCACATAATAATTGTAGTTGTGCTGGTGTAATTCCGCACGGAGCTGGTCTATTTTTTCTTTTACAGTCATAGGGTTTTCGGATTGTTTGAACGCAAAAATACGGGTTTCTCCCCGAATATTTGTACTTTTGCAGCTTGAAATAGCTAAAATAAAGTTATATGCGCATTGACATTATCACAGTTTTGCCAGAGATGATTGAGGGATTCTTTAACTGCTCCATCATGAAACGTGCTCAAAATAAAGGGCTTGCAGAGATACATATCCATAATCTTCGTGATTATACGGAAGATAAGTACCGTCGTGTAGACGATTATCCGTTTGGCGGCTTTGCCGGAATGGTCATGAAGATAGAGCCGATAGAGCGGTGTATCAACGCCTTGAAGGCCGAGCGGGATTATGACGAGGTTATCTTTACGACCCCCGATGGTGAGCAGTTCAATCAGCCGATGGCAAATACTCTTTCCCTTGCCCAGAATCTCATCATTCTCTGCGGGCATTTCAAAGGGATAGATTACCGGATTCGCGAGCATCTCATCACCAAGGAAATCAGTATCGGCGACTATGTGTTGACTGGCGGAGAACTGGCGGCGGCTGTCATGGCAGATGCCATCATCCGTATCATTCCGGGAGTGATTTCCGATGAGCAGTCTGCACTTTCAGATTCTTTTCAGGACAATCTGCTGGCCGCACCGGTCTATACACGTCCCGCTGATTACAATGGATGGAAGGTTCCGGATATTTTACTTTCCGGACATGAGGCCAAGATTAAGGAATGGGAGCTGCAACAGTCGTTGGAAAGGACCCGTAGATTGCGTCCGGATTTGTTGGGAGAGTAAGTTTACTGATGTAAATAAAAAGAAAAAGGACATTCGTCAATGAATGTCCTTTTTTATGAATATATATTGCGAATGGCGATCTCTAGTTATTCTTTATACCTCGAGTGCACCGATAATATCCTTTACAGACTGATAACCGTGTCTGTTAAGATAGTCATTTATTCCTTCTACCACTTTCACTGTAACCGCCGGATCAATGAAGTTTGCCGTACCAATCTGGATGGCAGAGGCACCTGCAAGCATGAATTCCACAGCATCTTTCCAGTTCATGATACCTCCCAAGCCTATGACGGGGATTTTTACCGCTTTGGCTACTTGCCATACCATACGTAAGGCAATGGGTTTCACGGCCGCACCGGACATGCCACCGGTTACAGTGGAGAGTATCGGACGCCTGCGTTCCGCGTCTATAGCCATTCCCAGCAGGGTATTGATGAGGGAAACACTGTCTGCACCGCCATTTTCGGCTGCGCGGGCTATTTCAGTGATGTCGGTAACGTTCGGGGAGAGCTTTACGATAAGTGTCTTTTTGTAAACTGAGCGCACGGCTTTCACCACTTCTTCGGCGCCCTTGGCGGTAACACCGAATGCCATTCCTCCTTGCTTCACGTTGGGGCAAGAGATGTTCAATTCTATGGCAGGAATTTTGTCAAGTTCATTAATGATTGCGGCTGTTTCGGCATAGTCTTCGATGGCAGAACCCGAAACATTCACAATCATGTTGGTCTGAATGTCCTTGATGCGGGGATAGATGTGTTCAACAAAGTAATGAACACCCTTATTTTGCAGTCCCACAGCGTTTAACATACCCGAAGGAGTCTCTGCCATGCGCGGATATGGATTGCCTTCACGTTTGTGAAGGGTAGTTC
>ERZ1504945.468-NODE-468-length-14634-cov-8.900268_pt1 | contig 14634 bp, 6 predicted proteins | sample MGYA00574596_ERZ1504945 | MGnify/ENA primary metagenome ERZ1504945 (study PRJEB39906, sample SAMEA3182083) | gut metagenome | biome: human; feature: gut; material: Stool; isolation source: human stools | place: Canada | collected 2012-12-04 ... | reverse complement strand
TACGAGATCTAGTACGGTCTCGTGGGCTCGGAGATGTGTATAAGAGACAGCACTACTATCATGCAAATTAATAGAAGAAATTACCGCAGTGGGCTTGACCGTATTTGTATATAGTTTATCCGGATAAAAACAATTAAATCCTTCCACTCCTCCAAAATAAAACAGTCCATTACTGGCTTTTAGAGATGAACGAAAATTAAATAAATTACTCTGCAAACCATCTTCATGAGTATATAGCTTCGACTCTTCTGTGAGTGGATTATACTTTATGATTCCATAGTTGGATGACAACCATAAATTACCATCTTTATCATCCAATATCCCATATATAACATGGTTATACAGCTTCTTTCGATAATTATAATTCACAAAAGAATCGGAATCATAATCATAGCGGGATATCCCTCCTCCTTCCGTACAAAACCACAATTGCCCGATACGATCTATATAAACCCGAACTACCCGATTATTACTCAAAGAACCTGAATCGGAAACCGAATGCTTGTAATTCTTGAATTTCCCTGTTCCACGGTCATAACGCCATATTCCGTCTCCTTTGGTAGCAATCCATAGTACACCGGCACTATCCTCCAACATATCATAAATAAACACATCCTTCAACTTATCAAAACGGTGAAATTTGTTTATTTCCGGTAAAAACTGACAAAACCCTCCCATTGTACCGACAAAGATTTCTCCGTGCCTGTTTTTATATAAAGAATAAATATGATTATGAGGAATGGAATTAGAATCATTCATATTATACTGATAGTTTTTCACTACGGAACGCGTTTTCAGATTCATGATGTCAATGCCTTGGGAGAAAGTTCCTATCCATAACTGATGATCGTCCAATAATAAAGCATGTATATTATTATGGCTGACATTCGTAGAAGAACCATTTGCCATATAACGTGTAAACTCTTCAGTACGCGGATTAAAGTAGTTCAGACCTCCATTCTCCGTAGCAATCCATAAGTTTCCATCAGGATCTTCACTAAACTGGCTAACCGCATTTCCGGATAATGAATTCTGTTTATGCTTTTCATAATACCATTTGATATAATTACTTTGCGGTGATATATAATATACCCCATCGAAATAAGTACCCACCCATACTCCACCTTCACGATCACGACTGAATGAATAAATACACTTTGAACCGAACGCCTCCAATTTATGAAGAGTTTTCTCTTTCTGGCGAAATAGGAATAACCCATCTTCTGTTCCTATAAAAAATACATTCGGGCTATATTGGAAAAGAGCCCGGATCCAAGTATTGCTTTGATAAGTCGCTACCACAGGATAAGCGGTAAAAGTGCCATCCGATCTGTCCAGATGTAATAGTCCGTCATATCTGGTACCTATCCAAATTTCACCATCAGCTGTTTCCATCAAAGTGTTTATTTCAAACGGGTGAGAAACTTTTGTAAGACGAGGCAGACGATATACTGCAAAATTATCCGAAGCTTTTTTATATCTCGCCAATCCCTGACGAGTCCCAAACCATAGGGTTCCCGAAGAATCTTTAAACACTGAAATGACTTGATTATCAGGAATAGAAGTTGGCTCTACCTGTGATTTCACATATCTCCGTAGCTGCCCTTTCCTTTCATCATATACAAATAATCCTCTCGAAGTACCAATCCATAACCGTCCGTCATCATCATAACATAAATCATTCACAGTCCCCACAATACCAACTCCCTGATCCGTTTTCTCACCAAATAGCATGAAATCTTTAGATTGAGTATTGAAAAGATAAAGTCCGTCTGTAGTGGCTGTCCAAATATTGACCCGATCGATATGTGGATAAAGCTTCAATACATTAATTAATGTATTATTTGATGAATCTACGGTATCAGCAAATTTAGTAAACTCAATTCCATTAAAGCAGTTTACACCATCTTTCGTTCCCAACCATATATATCCGGTTGAATCCTGCATGATAGTGCGTACCGTATTATCAGACAATCCGGTTTTAACATCATATTTTCTCATAACAGAAAAAGTCTGACCACAAAGAAAGTCAGCCTGTGCAATCGTAATGACCAGCACCAATATACGAAGTAAATGATTCATCGTGCAACATTTTTGATATACGCAAATATAGAATTTATTTTCATTCGTCACCGCCCGTCACAGGAATATGACTAATTCAGAGCCTTATTTGACTAACTTGAGCTATTTTCATGTTTTAGCCCTTTCACTTCATTGCTAAAATTGGTATTATTTTCCTCATCCGGGCTATTGATATTGCAATATACCATCTATTTTTGCAGTATCCATCATTTAGTTCTCTGATATTTTCTAATAGACCAGCTATGCTCTTTATTATATGTCCGGACAAGTTATTTGACGTATAGCGATTAAACCGAAAATATCCAGAGTATTATTGAAAGGAATATTTCTAATTAAAAACCATTTGTCCTATATGTATTATATGAAAAAACACATTCTATTTATGGCTATATTTGCTTTACATTGTCTGACAATGTCTGCCCAGCAAATAAAAATCTCGGGAAAGGTCACCGACGAAAGTAACTATCCTTTGCCCGGAGCTACCGTTTCCATTTTGGAATCGGGCAATGGAACCTCTACAAACCTGGAAGGAGAGTACTCCATTCAAGTCATGCCGGGAACCAAACTTCAATTCAGTTATATCGGCTATGTATCCCAAACAATACTTGTGGATAATAAAACGATCATAAATGTAACTCTACTTCCTAAATCAGAATCACTTGAAGAGGTAGTTGTAGTAGGATATGGCGTTCAGAAAAAGGCGAACCTAACAGGTTCTGTATCAACTGTAAACTTCGATCAGGAAATGTCAAGCCGCCCCATAGCTAATGCTTCTAGTGCAATGGCAGGACTTTCAGCAGGTGTCCAAGTGCAACAAAGTTCCGGGAAACCCGGTTCAAATGGAGCAACCATCAGGATTCGCGGTACCGGAACATTGAACTCTAATAATCCATTAGTACTTGTAGATGGTATCGAATGGGATATGAATAATGTGAATACAGAAGATATTGCCAGTATCACTGTACTGAAAGATGCAGCTTCGGCAGCAATCTATGGTTCACGTGCAGCCAATGGAGTGATTCTTGTAACTACCAAGAAAGGACAGGGAAAAGCCAAAGTAAGCTATTCGTTCTGTGGCTCTATAGAGACTCCTCAAAACAAACTTTCATTAGTCAGTGACTATGCCAGACATATGGAGCTTATCAATGAGGGTACAGAAAATGTAGGGAAAGCTCATATTTTTGAACAATCGACCATAGATAAATGGCGTGAAGCCAAAAATAATCCCAATGGGACTAATGAATTTGGGATGCCTAATTACATGGCCTATCCTAATACAGACTGGTTTAATGAAATTATGGGATCGGGATTCTCACAAAAACACAATTTATCTATTTCAGGAAGTAATGACAAGGTTAACTACTTTTTATCTTTAGGATATCAAGATATAGATGGAGTCATGAATCAAAAAGGAACAGACTCCGGATTCCAGCAGTTCCAATTCCGAACGAACATCGAAATAAAAATTAATAAATGGCTTTCCGTTGGTACCCGTCTCAACGGATTAAAACAAGATATAGGCCTTGCCAATATCAGCCGTGGATTTGAATATCTTTATAAAACAACTCCCGGAGTCTATCCAGGAGAAAACGACAAATGGGGGCTATCTGTGGCAACAGAAGAATCCACTAACGCCAATAATATACTTGAGAAAATGAGACGCTGGGGATATGATAAAATGTTTCGCGGAAATTTCACACTCTTCGGCAGTATTCGCCCAATGAAAGGGTTATCCATCGAAGCAAGCTATAACTACGCTCCTGACTGGGGAGATTACGCCACATGGGGAGCTCCGAACGGCACATGGGATTACGTAAAAAACATACGTATTAATGAAAGTGCCTTAGAAAATGCAAGCATTAATAATAAATCATTTAAAAGACGCAGAGAGAACTCCGAAATTCTGATACGCTATAACACAACTGTTGCCCACGATCATGAAATAAGCGCACTGGGTGGATTCACGACTTCCTACTATAACGAGAATTATTTTGACGTAACACGAAAAGGTATGTCGGATTGGAGTCTGACTCAACTTAAAACAGCAACAGAACTCGTTTCCAGTGACAGTAATGAAACAGACTGGGCTCTGATTTCTTATTTCGGACGTCTTAATTACGCCTTCAAAGGGCGCTACCTGTTTGAAGCAAATGTCCGTTACGATGGTTCGTCGCGGTTCGCCCCGGAAAGTCGTTGGGGAGTTTTCCCATCTTTCTCTGCCGGTTGGAGAATAAATGAAGAAAAATTCATGAGTTTTGCACAAGATTATCTTTCTAATTTAAAGATTCGTGCCTCTTGGGGAAAACTTGGAAATAACGCATCGGGAAACTATGACTGGCAAGCCAATTATAGTACTAATAAAGTAGTTATCGACTCTTCACCTACCACAGGACTGGCTATCAGTAAACTTGGAAATAGTTTTCTTGAATGGGAATCTACAACTACCACCAATGTTGGAATCGATCTGGGCTTCTTCAACAACAGACTGACGGGAGAATTCGACTGGTATAATAAAATGACCACGGGAATACTATTCACTCCATCCATTCCCCTATCTATGGGTAAGGTCACCGGTTCCACAGAAAATATAGCAGAAGTACGTAACCGCGGTGTAGAATTGACTTTAGGATGGCAAGATAATATTAAAGACTTTACATACCGTATAGAAGGTAACTTCTCTTACAACCAAAACAAGGTAATGAAATATAAAGGAGAACTTGCCAAATACTGGGAATATGATAATGCCGGAAACCCTACGAGATTCGTCAGCAATTACGGGGATGTAGCACAAAGTGGCTTTGGGGGTGTCATCGTTGAAAATAGAATGTTAGGAGAAATGTATTTGAGACAACTTTATCGTGGCAATGGTTCATACTCCGGAGGAAAACCTGACATCAATGCCGGACCAGTCGACGGTATGATTCGTACAGAATCTGATATGGCCTGGGTAAAAGCCATGATAGCGGATGGATATAAATTTAATGGAGTAACCAAAGTAGCAAAAGATCAATTATGGTATGGTGACTTGATTTATGCAGATGCTAACGGAGACGGCAATTATGGTGATACCAATGATATGAACTTTACCGGAACCTCTACCCAGCCCCGTTATAACTTTGGCCTCAATCTTTCAGCGACCTACAAAGGTTTTGATTTCTATATGCTATGGGCTGGTAGTGCAGGATTCGATCTTTATTGGAACCATTCCTCCTATAATGGTACTCGAACTGAAAATGGATTTGGAATCAGCCAACGCGTAGCGGACAATCATTACTTTTATGATCCGGAAAATCCATCTGACTCCAGAACAAATATAACTGCAGAATATCCACGAATCACAGACCAGACACAGCGTGATAATGGTACCAGTAGTGTATTTTGGAAATATAAAGGTGATTATGTCAAACTAAAGAACATTCAGATAGGATATACAATTCCCGTGAAATGGACCAGAAAATTCATGGTAGAGAAACTACGTTTTTATTTTTCCGGAGAAAATCTGTTAACCATAACGAGCTATCCGGGACTCGATCCAGAAATGGGTACTTCAATAACTTATCCATTAACCAGACAGTTTGCATTCGGTGCACAGTTATCATTTTAATTCATCATTACTCATATAACAAATAAATGAATTATGAAAAAAATTATTATATTCTGCCTGACAATCTGTAGCATCCTTCAGGGATGTACCTATATGCTCGACACAACTCCGTACGATCAAATAGCCACGGGTAACATGTGGACAAGTGAAGAGCTGGCAGACAAAGGAGTTGCCGGTATTTATGACGTACTATACAACAGGAGTCTCCTAGTCCTTAATCCTGAAAAGTCGGAAGTAACAGGTATCAATAAACTGGGAATAGAATCGATGGGATTCTGCTCCGGCTACTATTCAGGCATCGCCCTGCTAACTTCAACCGCCCCAAGTGCCGGATATGCCTATATTTCACGTGAGTGGCAATTTGGCTATGAAGGAATCCATCGATGCAACGATGCTATTGCCAACTTACATAAAGCCGGACTTTCAGAGGAAAAGCTGGAGCGCCTAATGTGTGAATCCAAATTTATGCGAGCTTTCTTTTATTACCGGCTAAATATGTTCTTTCAGGGAGTACCCATCTATTTGGAACCCATTAACAGTAGTGAAGCCACACGGGGAAAATCTTCCGCTGACGATGTCTGGAAAGTTTGTTTGGATGACCTTACCGCATGTATTCAAAGCCCGCATTTAGGTAATAACACACTGAAAGAAAATTATGGAAGACCTTCCAAAGGAGCGGCTTATGCTTTAAGAGGGATGGTATATATGTGGAAGAAAGAATATGATTCAGCTATTAAAGATTTTGAAGAAGTTAAAAAGTGCGGTTATGATTTATGGGAAGGAAAATATATTGACTTCTTTAAGTATGAGAATGAAAAAGATAAAGAAATGATACTCCCGTTACAATATGATGAAGCTAGCGGATATTGCGACAATATTCAGCTGATGGTCGGCTCACGCGACCACTATGATTGCTGGACGGAATTAATCCCATCAGCCGATTTTGTAGATTACTATCGTAATGCCGATGGATCCGAATTCAAATGGAGTGCTTATCTAACCGGGTGGGATGACCTTACCCCCGCTCAAAGAGAAGTTTTTTTCCTACGCAATAATCTAACTTCCAATCAGAGTGCTTATAATGATGCCAAATCACGAATAGGAGCCGAAGTGATGAATAAATATTATCTCACCTCCGGAAATGAAGCACGTATCAAAAAAGCATATGAATCACGTGACCCACGATTACAACAGACCATCATCACTCCTTATTCAAGCACCAATTGTTACAGCCCATACTGGAATAGTGGAGAACCCATGCAGAATAAGGTTCTTAGATGGCCTTATCTGGATCGTGGAGGCAATAATGGAGATATGTGGCACAATCAAAGAAATGCAGGGTATTACATTTATAAAAAGTACAATGAAACAGAGAAAGGCCGTTACATAGAACGACTGCGCTGTCATTGTGATTATCCGCTAATTCGTTTCACTGATGTATGGCTACTTTACGCTGAAGCACTTAATGAGAAAGATAGATTAGATGAAGCAATTATAGCAGTCAATAAAATCCGTAAACGTGCAGGTATGGGAGATTTAGAAAAAGGGGGTACAGGGTATAATTCTGTCTCCGGTAAAGAAGATATGAGAGAAAGAATCCGTTATGAACGACGAGTAGAATTATGTCTTGAAAGTATCAATTATTTCGATGAAATCAGATGGGGTACCTATAAAGAGACCAAGTTTCAAGGTAATTACAGCGGTTTAAAAGCATGGTGGGGAAATATCGTTGGAAGTAAATGGTATTGGAAAGATTACATGACGGTATGGCCTATTCCACTAGTAGAAACCCAAAGAAATCCAAATCTCAAACCTACAGAAGGATGGACGTATTAAACAAAAGCAAAATGAAGCAACTATTAATAATCATATTCATACTTATTGCGGGAGGAGCAAAAGGCTATACGAAAGATTTCGACTATAGCCATATTACTCCACATCCCCGCCTATTACTCAAGGAAGGTGAAGAGAGAAATATTCATATGGTTTTGCAAAAAAATACCGTTTTACAAGCATTCCACAAGCGAATATTAGACTACTGTGATGAAACTCTTAAAGAGCCTCCGGTTAAAAGAATCAAAGAAGGCAAACGGCTTCTGGGAGTTTCGCGCATTGTTCTCAAAAGAGTCTTCTACCTGTCATATGCTTATCGTATGACAAGTGAAGAGAAATACCTCCGGCGAGCCGAAAAAGAAATGCTGGCTGCAGCTTCTTTCACCGATTGGAATCCCAGCCATTTCCTGGATGTAAGCGAAATGAGTATGGGACTAGCCATTGGATACGACTGGCTATTCAATGAACTGTTACCGGACAGCCGGAAGAAAATCCGACAGGCCATTGTAGAAAAAGCAATAGAAGCCTCCAAAACAAAACATGCTAGTTTCTACAAATCAAGAACAAACTGGAATCAGGTTTGTAACGGAGGACTTGTATGTAGTGCACTTGCTATCTATGAAGATGAACCAGAGAAAACTAAAGAGATCATTAACAAGGCACTTCAAACAGTACCTCTAGCTTTAGAATGTTATGCTCCCGATGGCGGTTACCCCGAAGGATTTGGCTATTGGTCTTACGGTACTTCATACCAAGTGATGCTTAATGATGCATTAGAAAGTTCCTTGGGTCATGATGCCGGACTAAGCGATTACCCCGGTTTTCTACAATCAGCCCAATACATTCAATATATGACAGCTCCAACAGGAGATTGTTTCAACTTCTCTGATGCCAGTCCTAAAGCGTATGGAAATATCATGATGTTCTGGTTTGCCCATAAAACTAAAAATCCATCGCTACTTTGGCTTGAAAAGAAGTATCTGAATGATGCAAACCTGGAATTTGGTGAATACCTCGAAGAAAGGTTCCTGCCATGTTTACTCATCTTTGCCTCACGCATCGACTTAGACGAAGTAACCAGTCCTAAAGGTAACACATGGCATAGTAGAGGTAAAAACCCCGTTTATATTTATCGAAGCGGGTGGAACTCTAAAACGGACACCTATCTGGGAGTAAAAGGCGGAACGGCTTCTACCTCACACGCACATATGGATGCCGGATCATTCATTTATGAACAAGCAGGGGTCAGATGGGCCATGGATTTGGGGATGCAGGATTATTACAGTCTTGAAAGTAAAGGGGTAGACTTGTGGGATACAAAGCAGTATTCTCAAAGATGGCAAGTATTCCGAATAGGAAGCAGTGCACATAACACTCTTACTATCGATGGAAAAAACCATCAGGTGAATGGCTTTGCCGAGTTAACAAGTCTCACTGATAATCAAGGGAACAAAGGAGCAAAGATTAATTTGACTTCAATATTAGGACAACCTATCAATCAGGCAACACGTACTGTGGTTCTCACCCCTGACAATTCATTGGAAATAACGGATTATATTGAAAACAAAGATACCGTCTCTCTAATTCGATGGACAATGTGTACCCCTACTATTCCTAAAATAACGGATAACCAAACTATCGTGTTAACCCAAGGAAACAAACAGCTTTCACTACAAGTTGACTCTCCGCGAAAAGTGAATCTGCATATTTGGGATAATACTCCACCTCATGACTACGATTATGGAAATCCGGGTACGTATAGAGTGGGATATGACATTGCCCTAAATCCCAAAGAAAAAGTTACAATCAAAGTAAAATTCAACCTTATTAAAAATGAATAGACACATGAAAAAAATATTATTATGTATGCTTCTATTATGGGGAGCTATATTCACTTTCGGAAGTTGTGACGTAGATATTCCAGAAATTGAAAAACCTGTTTTACCAGAGAAAGACTCTTCTTCGCAACCGGATGATGAGGATGATCCTTCAGCTGATCCCAGCGGCATATTCGACTATTCAAAAATAGGAGAGCATCCACGGCTATTCTTAAACGCCCAAGACTTTGATCGCTTGAAACAGGAAATTACAAATAACTCCATACTTAAAAACATTCATGAGATCATCATAAACAGATGTAACAAAGAATTTGTCGGAGCCTCTACTCTCACTTATCAAAAGAATGGCAAACGACTTCTGACTGTTTCACGTAAAGCACTGGAACGAATTTGCCATCTGGCATACGGATATAGAATGAATGGCGATTATACTTATCTGAATCAGGCAGAGAAAGATATCCGCTCGGTATGTTCATTCCCCGACTGGAATCCAACTCATTATCTGGATATAGGAGAAATGGCTTTAGCCGTTGCAATCGGATTAGACTGGCTATATAATGATCTTCAACCTGAAACCAGACAAATGGCTCAAACAGCACTTGAGAACTACGCATTTAAAACTGCTATTGATCCCACTTATTCGGGACAATTTATTGAAGCAACTACAAATTGGAACCAGGTATGCAATGGGGGATTACTAGCCGCCGCACTCGTTACTTACGAAAAGGATAAAAGTCGTGCTGTTGAAATCATAGAACAAAGCTTTAACAGTAACAAAAACAAAGGCATGACTACATACGGCACTGACGGGAATTACCCCGAAGGATATATGTATTGGGGATATGGAACGACTTATCAAGTAATATTAATCGCTGCACTGGAGAAGGTATTCAACACAGATAACGGATTATCGCAAACAACTGCCGGATTTTTGAAAACCGCAGAATATATGTTATTCATGGCCGGAACAACAGGAAAATGTTTTAATTACTCCGATTGTACCGAACCCGAAGAACCTAAACTACCGATGTGGTGGTTTGCTAAAAAACAGGAAAACAGCTCGTTATTATTCAATGAACTCAGGTTACTGAAAAAAGGAGCATATGCCAGCAAATTCGAAGAACGCCGCTTATTGCCTATTATCATGGGATTCATTAATCCCGAGCAAGTAAAAGAAACTATTTCTGCCCCACAAAAAAAGTTGTGGTGGGGAGACGGAGATACTCCGGTAGTACTCATTCATACAGACTGGACTTACTCAGACACTGATAAATATTTCGGTATGAAAGGAGGCCGCTCAAACACAAGTCATGGTCATATGGATGGCGCAACATTCGTATACGATGCCTATGGAGAACGTTGGGCAATGGATTTAGGCATGCAAGAATATGCTCCTCTCGAAGCTGCGGGTATAGATCTTTGGAACAGCAGCCAAAGTTCTACAAGATGGAGTATATTCCGTCTCAATAACTTCAGTCACAATGTAATTACCATTAATAACAATCAATATCATTATCAAGGAAAAGCTTTTGTGCGAACAGATTATATGAAAAATATCGGGACTAAGCTTGGTGCCAAATTCGAGTGCTATGGAGTAAACAGAAATGGAAGCGATTACGATGTCGATGCTCCTGTACGCACCGCCGAATTCATTGATAATGGAGGCGATTTGGAACTGGTTATGAAAGATGAAATTAAAAGCCGTGCAAACAAAACTCCTCTGGTGCGTTGGGCCATGGCTACACCTGCAACAACAGAAATAATTTCAAACCAATGTATCAAATTATCACAGAATGGAAAAATCCTGTATCTGACCGTACAAGAACAGAACAATCACCCGTTTACTCTGAAAACATGGCCAGCCTCTACAGACAATAAATATGATGAAGCCAATCCAGGGGTGACAATGGTAGGATTTGAAGCACAAATGAGTGCGAAAGATACAAGAGTATTTACTACTACATTTGCTAAAGAACCAAAGAATATTAATTAAAAATACAATCAAAAAACAATGAGAAGAATAACCATCTTATTGACTCTGTTATTAACAGTCATATATACGAATGCCCAAACAGAAAAAAGCATCCGACAAATAACACAGGAAGTCATGGAACGAGCTTCTACTCAATATATCAACATGGCTTCCACACTGGAGAAAGGTAAAATGCCTCGCAGTTTTTCAAAAAACAGGCTCATCACTTCAGACATCTATTGGTGGTGTAGCGGTTTTTATCCAGGCACATTGTGGTATCTTTATGAGTATACTGGTTCTGAAAATATAAAGAAACTTGCCCATACCTATACGGAAAAACTTGCTCCACTGCAATTCCTCAAAACGGATCATGACATCGGTTTCCAGCTATTCTGCAGTTATGGTAATGGATATAGACTGACAGGCAACAAAGAATATTTGAATATTCTTCATAATGGTGCTATGTCATTAGCAACAAGATTCAATCCTGTCATCGGTTCTATCCGTAGCTGGGATTCCTCTCGCGATAAGTGGAAATTCCCGGTTATCATAGACAATATGATGAACCTTGAACTGCTCATATGGATAGGCAATCAGTATAATGACCCTTATTTAAAAACTGTTGCCATTACACATGCAAACACAACAATGAAGAATCATTTTCGCCCGGATTACAGTACTTACCATCTTGTCGACTATGATCCTGAAAACGGGAAAATAATAAAGAAGCAAACCGTACAAGGATATAATGATAACTCCAAATGGGCACGCGGACAAGCATGGGCACTTTATGGATTCACAATGATGTACCGAACCACTCATTCATCACGTTATCTCGAACAAGCACAATCCATTGCAGATATGCTCATTCCGCTTCTCCCTTCAGATGGCATCCCTTATTGGGATTTTGATTCTCCGGATATCCCCAATGATTTGAGAGACGCATCAGCAGGAGCCATCATGGCTTCAGCACTAGTAGAACTAAGTGAATATCTACCAGAAAAGAAGATCCATTATCAGAGTATAGCAGAGCGCCAGCTCCGCACATTATCTTCCCCTGAATATCTGGCAGCTTCCAACACTAATGGAAATTTTATTCTCAAACACAGTGTCGGACATAAGCCGATGAAAGGAGAAGTAGATGTTCCGCTTACTTATGCTGATTATTATTTTATCGAAGCATTAATAAGAATGAATAATCTTGAAAAACAAGAATAAGAAAATTCATTATCGAATTTATATTATAAGTTACAACCTATTTTTAACAGAAAATGAATAAACAATTTTATTCCATTAAAAAAATAGGTTGTAATTTTGTCTCATACACACTTTTATTAAATATCTTGTAATAAATAATAGTATGAAAAGACATTTTTTAATTCTCGTTTTCTCTCTTTTATTCTTCCCAATCACTCAAGGTAAGGTAAAACTCTCTGCAATGATGGGGAATCACATGGTACTTCAACAAAATAGTTCCGTTAAATTATGGGGTTGGGCAGACGGCAAAAAAGTAACCGTCACTACTTCGTGGAACAACCGGACTTATCAGGTATCTACCGGCAAAGATGGGGCCTGGCTGGTGAAAGTAGACACTCCCAAAGGAGGTTATACACCTTATTCTATTACAATCAGCGACGGAGCTCCGGTCACTCTCTCGGATATACTGATAGGGGAGGTATGGATCTGTTCCGGACAGTCGAACATGGAAATGCGCATGATGGGAAATGCCGCACAGCCCATTGACAACTCACTTGAAGTGCTTCTGAACTCAGGAAATTACCGCGACCGTATTCGTTTTATTACCGTACCGAGAACCAATGATACAGAACGCCGCACGGATTTTGAAAAAAGAAAATGGGAAGTATCATCACCTGAAACGACCATTGATTGCAGTGCCGCCGCCTATTTCTTTGCCAGACAACTTACTGAAAGTCTTCATCTTCCGGTAGGGCTGGTTATCAACAGTTGGGGAGGTTCGGCTATCGAAGCATGGATGGATGAACCAACATTGAAAACCATTGAAGGTATAAACATAGAAGCCGCCAAAAATCCCAAAAGGGGAGTACATCAGCGTTTGGAATGTCTGTACAACTCGATGTTATGGCCTGTTAAGAACTTCACGGCACGGGGGTTCCTCTGGTATCAGGGAGAATCAAATATATCCAATTATCAATTCTATGCTCCGATGATGACTGCTATGGTGCAGCTATGGAGAAACGTATGGGAAGCTCCCGATATGCCTTTCTATTATGTACAAATCGCTCCTCACAAATACAAAGACAGCCGTGATACAGGCGCTGCCCTGTTGCGTGAAGCGCAGGTAGAAGCACTGAAAACAATCCCTAATTCAGGTATTGTTCCCACTACGGATATCGGTGATGAGTTCTGTATCCATCCGTCGCAGAAAGATGTGGTAGGACTCCGGCTGGCTACGCTTGCGTTGACTAAAACATACGGTATTGGTCGATTGCCATCCAACGGTCCGATGATGACTGCTATGGTGCAGCTATGGAGAAACGTATGGGAAGCTCCCGATATGCCTTTCTATTATGTACAAATCGCTCCTCACAAATACAAAGACAGCCGTGATACAGGCGCTGCCCTGTTGCGTGAAGCGCAGGTAGAAGCACTGAAAACAATCCCTAATTCAGGTATTGTTCCCACTACGGATATCGGTGATGAGTTCTGTATCCATCCGTCGCAGAAAGATGTGGTAGGACTCCGGCTGGCTACGCTTGCGTTGACTAAAACATACGGTATTGGTCGATTGCCATCCAACGGTCCGATGATGACAAAAGTAGACTATGAGGGCAACAAGGCCATAGTGACATTCAATAACGCACCTGCCGGACTGTTCCCTACTTTCGCCCAACTGGAAGGATTTGAGATTGCAGGAGCCGACAAGAAGTTCTACCCGGCGAAAGCGAAAATTGTAGGACGTACTAATACAGTAGAAGTATCGAGTGAAGAAGTTGTCCAACCGGTTGCTGTGCGTTATGCTTTCCGTAATTATGTAGGAAATATCACTCTGCGCAACACTTTCGGATTAAGCGCTTTTCCGTTCCGCACAGATACATGGGATGACGTGAAATAAATGGCCTCTACAAAGAATATAATCATCGGTTTACTGAGGATATAGCTCCACCACGTTGGATATATAGATTCAGCAAGTAAGTGATATACCCTCTTCAAAGTGTTATCTATAAAGAACGCTTTTCTCAAAAAACGTGTTTTATAGATAACACTTACCTTCACTAGTGTCCCATTAAAATTGGGACGAATTAAAAATTAAATAAACTTGGCCC
>ERZ1504945.467-NODE-467-length-14642-cov-6.181326_pt1 | contig 14642 bp, 10 predicted proteins | sample MGYA00574596_ERZ1504945 | MGnify/ENA primary metagenome ERZ1504945 (study PRJEB39906, sample SAMEA3182083) | gut metagenome | biome: human; feature: gut; material: Stool; isolation source: human stools | place: Canada | collected 2012-12-04 ... | reverse complement strand
AGCGTCAGATGTGTATAAGAGACAGGCTCAGGCACGTGGCATGAACGAGGCTGAAGTGAAAGCCATTGTAGACAAGAACATCAGCAAACCCTTTTTGGGGGTGTTTGGTACGGAAACTGTCAATGTGCTGGAACTGAACATTGCATTAGAAGAAGCCGATCAGAATAAATAATTTTTTAGTTGTGTTTGTCATGTGTTATGGGCAGGAGCGGAAGTATTTCTGTTCAGGCAGCGAAAGACTGTCATTTTACAGGGGGAGCCGAAACTTCCTTCCTGCCTTTCAACGATTGATTAGTAATGGTAAATAAATAGTTGGATATGAAAAGTTTAAAAATATCAATTCTAGTTTTTGCGAGTATGGTAGCTGCTTGTTTTATGGGAACCGGCAAAGTGCAAGCTCAGGAATTTACAATACAAGGTGATTTAGTCAGTTCTTATGTTTGGCGCGGCTTTTACCAGACGGGAGTCAGTTTTCAGCCCACTTTGGGTTTTGGGGTCGGTGATTTTTCTTTGACGGCATGGGGCTCTACCGATTTTGACGGAGTTTCTTCAGGAGAAGGGGCTGCGGCTAAGGAGATTGATTTGACGGCTGCCTATGCTTTGGGAGAATCAGGTCTAACTTTTTCTGTTGCCAGCTTGTGGTGGGGCGGACAAGGAGCAAGAAAGTATTTTAATTTTAAGAGTCACGAAACAGCTCATCACTTTGAAGCGGGATTAGCCTATACATTGCCGGTTGAAAAGTTCCCTTTGTCAATCGCTTGGTACACAATGTTTGCCGGAGCTGACAAAGATGACAAAGGCAGGCAGAATTATTCTTCGTATGTTGAATTCAACTATCCGTTCAGTGTTAAGTCTGTAGATTTGAACCTGACTTGCGGATTTCTGCCTTATGAAGCTGGGGTAGGAGTATATGGTGTTCCTAACAGTGGATTTGCCGTAACCAATGTGGCACTGAAAGGTATTACGGAAATCAAGATTACTGACAGTTTCTCAATACCTGTATTTGCACAAGCCATTTGGAACCCTCGTATGGAAGATGCACATCTGGTATTCGGCTTTACTTTAAGGCCATGATTTATTTAGATATAACTTTAGAACTCATGAATTAGTGTTGGATGCCCGTGGCGGTCGTGATGATCGTTACGGGTTATATGGCATATATAAGACAAGTAAAAAAACAGAAGAAATGAGTAGGGAAGAAAGCGTACAGCATTTTCTTGATTTGATTAAAAAGTCGCGGCGTGGCAAGTTCAAAGTCTACATCGGCATGATTGCTGGTGTAGGTAAATCTTATCGTATGCTTCAGGAAGCACACGAGTTACTTGACAACGGAGTAGATGTGAAGATAGGCTATATAGAGACACACGGGCGTGCCGGTACGGATGCTATGTTGGAAGGATTGCCCGTTGTTCCTCGTCGTAAGATATTCTATAAAGGAAAAGAGCTGGAAGAAATGGATTTGGATGCCATTATCCAGATACACCCTGAGATAGTAGTGGTGGATGAACTGGCACATACCAATGTGGAAGGTAGCCGGAATGAGAAACGCTGGCAGGATGTGATGGATTTGCTTGATGAGGGTATCAATGTGATTTCTGCCGTTAACATCCAGCACATTGAGAGTGTCAATGAAGAAGTACAAGGCATCTCGGGTATTGAGGTGAAGGAACGTATTCCCGATAGCGTTTTGCAAGAGGCAGATGAGGTGGTGAATATTGACTTGACTGCGGAAGAATTGATAGCCCGTCTGAAAGCTGGAAAAATTTACAAGCCGGAAAAGGTCTCTACTGCCTTGAACAATTTCTTTAAAACGGAAAATATTCTCCAATTACGTGAACTGGCTTTAAAAGAGGTGGCTTTACGGGTGGAAAAGAAAGTGGAGAATGAAGTGGTTACCAGTGTGGGAGTCCGTCATGAGAGATTTCTGGCATGTATCAGCAGCAACGAGAAAACACCACGACGCATCATTCGTAAAGCTGCACGTCTGGCAACCCGCTACAATACTTCGTTTGTTGCCCTTTATGTGCAGACTCCCAGAGAAAGTACTGACCGCATCGGTCTGGCAAATCAAAGGTATTTATTGAACCACTTCAAATTGGTGACCGAACTGGGAGGGGAGGTCGTTCAGGTGCAATCGCCGGATGTGCTGGGAAGCATTGTTGATACTTGTAGGGAGAAACAGATAACAACTGTCTGCATGGGAAGTCCGTCACTTTCTTTTCCGAAATCATTGTTCATGATATTGAAATACCGAAAATTTGTGCGTGATTTGGCACAAGTAAACATAGATTTGATTATACTTGCATAATATTAATTCTTAGGAACATTATGAATATTCGTACAAAATTGATACTCAGCGTAGGGGTATTGGCTGGAATGATTATTTTGTTGGTTGCTCTTTCTGTGGTGAATCTACAGATACTGACGGCTACAGAGCCGGATAGTCCTGCTGCTGTACCGGGATTGCAACGTGCATTGCTCTGGATTTCTGTGATAGGTGGGGTATGTATTTTTGCCAGTATCATATTGTTGGTATGGCTTCCCCGTTCCATCAGCAAACCTATTCAAGAACTGACGCGTGGGATTCTTGAAATAGCGAACCATAATTATGAGAAACGTCTGGATATGAGTGGACGCGAGGAATTTCGTGAAGTGGCTGATAGTTTTAATCGGATGGCGGAACGACTGACGGAGTATCGCGCCAGTACGCTGAACGACATACTTTCTGCTAAGAAATTTCTTGAGGCTATTGTGAATAGTATTGATGAACCTATTATTGGTTTGAACCGTAATAGGGAAATTCTCTTTATCAATAATGAGGCTTTAACTGTGCTGAATTTAAAACGGGAAGAGGTAATTCGCCGTTCGGCTGAGGAGCTTTCTTTGAAGAATGATTTGCTCCGCCGTTTAGTTCGTGAATTGGTAAATCCGGGTGAAAAGAAAGAACCGTTGAAGATTTATGCAGACAATAAGGAGAGTTACTTTAAAGCTTCTTACATTACCATTATAAATGCAGAGGCTGATGATGACGAACCTCATAATCTTGGCGATGTGATTTTACTGAAAAATATTACAGAATTCAAAGAATTGGATAGTGCCAAGACTACTTTTATCTCGACTATTTCTCATGAACTGAAAACGCCTATATCCGCTATTCTGATGAGTCTGCAGTTGTTGGAGGACAAACGGGTAGGGGTGTTGAACGACGAGCAGGAGCAATTATCGAACAGCATTAAGGAAAATGCTGATCGCCTTCTTGGGATTACCGGAGAACTACTGAACATGACGCAGGTAGAAGCCGGTAAACTGCAGATGATGCCTAAAATAACAAAGCCCATTGAACTGATAGAGTATGCCATCAAGGCTAATCAGGTACAGGCTGATAAATTCGGCATTCAGATAGAAGTGGAGTATCCGGAAGAAAAAATGCCTAAATTGTTTGTCGATAGCGAAAAGATTGCTTGGGTACTCACCAATTTGTTGAGTAATGCTATCCGCTATTCCAAAGAGAACGGGAGGGTGGTTATCGGCGCCAAGCATGACGAGGATTTTGTGGAAATGTATGTGCAGGATTTTGGAAAAGGTATCGACCCGCGTTATCACCAGAGCATTTTTGACCGTTATTTCCGAGTGCCGGGCACTAAAGTGCAAGGTAGTGGCTTAGGACTTTCCATTTCGAAAGACTTTGTGGAAGCGCATGGCGGTACACTGACTGTTCAGAGTGAGCTGGGTAAGGGGAGCCGCTTCGTTATCCGGTTGAAAGCGTAACGTTTTCTATTTTTTGCGGTACTGTTGCGGAGACATGCCTGTTTGTTTCTTGAAAAATGTACCAAAATAAGAAGCATTGGGAAAATTGAAGAAATCGGCGATTTCCTGGATATTTTTCTGGGTGTTCTTGAGTAGTGAGATGCTTTTGCGGATGATGGATTTGAATATCAGTTCCTGCACGGTGAATCCGCAGACGGACTTGGATAGTGCAGAGAGGTATTTGGGTGATAAGCAGAGTTTGTCTGCATAAAACTCTACACCGCGTTCTTCCGTGTAGTGTGCATCTATCAACTGAATCAGCCGGATAAAAATTTCATGTTTGTGGCCAACCGTTGTTTTAAGGTTCATCAGTTTACGGTTGTAAATGGAACAGATGCGGTATGTGAGTCCCAGCAGAAGCAGCCTTTGTTCGTTGTCGTTGAAGGTGTTGTTGTCTAAGTGCAGGGTATTGTCCAGTAAGGACATGTATTTCAGGACTTCTTCTTCGTCTCCGGTGTTCCATACGTAGCATGGTTCGGTCCGGAGCTGCATGTATAGGTACATGGTTGCCACTGAATTGCCTATGATGTCCCTTATCGGTTCTATCTGGTAAATGAATATGAATAGTTGCAGGTCTTCCGATTCGCTCAGCACTTGGAAGAGGGAATCTTCCGGAATGAAAACTGTTTCGCCTGCCTGGGCCGAGAATACCTTCATGTTGAGCGAAAAGGTGAAGTTGCCCTGGCGGCAGACCATCAGTCCTGCTCCATTAATCATGAAAGGTTTCTTCAAGGAGGCAGGGAAGGAGCAGAGCATACCTTCTGAACTACAAATGTTTTCTCCGTTGGACAATGCGCGGTCCAAGTGGGATAAACGTTCTTGTTGAGTATCCATAACAGACAAAATTACAGGTTGTACCGAAAATTGTCTGCTAAGTTAGTAATTTTCGTTTAGGATACCGCACGACAAGCACAAATATCATGCAAATCAGGCAGGCATAGAGTGTCCATCCTGCCATTTCCTTTACAGCAGAGAGGGTGGCCTGCACCTGGATGCGTCCTTTGGTGGATATGGCAGCCATGTTGATTGCTTCTTGTTTGCTTTTTCCCTGATATTGCATGCCTTGTACGGTTTGGGTAAACGAGGCGGACGCTTCGGGGTGCAACATGTCTACATTCTGTGCATAGCGGGTGACGTAGTGCTGCTGGCGTTCTTGCAGCACATTCGTATAGAGTGCGGCTCCGATGCAGGGAGCCAATACCATGCGTACGGTAATCATGGTACATATCCAGGAAGAAAGATATTTGTAAGGCATGCGTTGGGTGGCGTAGGTTGGAATCAGCGAGTAGAGGAACATCATGCCGGTGGAGCGGATGATGACCGGATACTTCATCCGTTCGTACAGTCCTGCACCTTGTACCTCGAAATACATGAACATGGCGGAAAGCCCCAATAGAAGGAAACCGGCGGCAAAGAGATATTTGAAGTGTACGCCTTTTACGCTGAGCCAGATAGTGGCTATACCGCCGATGAGGTAGCCCAGCATGGACCAGTTGCCCAGGGTGGCATTCTGAAAGTTGTCCAGTTTCATGCCTATGCCCGTGAATACATTGACAAACATGGCGCTGGAATTCAGTACCATTAACAGAAAATAGAATAGGAAACCCATACGGATGGTACGCAGTTTGAATACATCGAGCTGATAGTAAGGATTGCGCTGGGTAGACTCGATATAGAGAAATATGCCGCCAGCAATGATGGCGCAGACTGTGGCCCATTGTATGGTTGGGTCATCGTACCAGTCGAGCACTTTGCCATAAGTAAGCACGTAGGTAATGCAGGCTAGTGTGATGCAGAAGATGGAGGCATTGCCGAACTGCTTGAAGTTGATGGGGAAACGGCGGGTGGTATATTTATGATAAGGCATAGTAATGAAGGTGATGAGGATGCAAAGTAATAGTAGCCCCATCATAAAGTAGTGTATGTACTGCCATTCATATTCAAAAGCGAGCCAGGCGGTGAGCGAGGTTCCCAATTGCCCCAGTACCATGAAGAATAGATAGATGGCGGGTTGTGCCGCACTCCGTTCGATGTCCAGCTTGTCCCAGCCTTCGTCAGTTGTGGGCTCGTTGCCGGGTGTAATTTTGTCGTACGCCTCGATATGCCCTGCATACTTTATGAGGGTGAAGAGGTTGACCATCATCAGCACCATTCGTAGGAATCCCATAAAGATGCTGCATAGTGCCAGCAGGAAAACGCTGTCTGTCTTGGCACAGATATAGCTGAAGATGTACATCAGGGAGAATCCTGCCAGGCACATCATTTTCTGCCGGCGTATGACTACCAGCCTATACAGAAAAGGGCAGAATGCTGCCATGCCAATGGAAGTGGCGAAGTTGGCAAACTGGATATGCTCGGAAATGATGCCGAGTTCGCTCATCATTTCGGTGCTTGCCACCGAGTAGGTACCGCCTACAGTCAGTATCGGCAAAAAGAATACGAATAGGATGATGATACCTACCGGCTTAGGTACCCAGTTGTAGAAGGGATAGTTCTTGGGGGATGAGGGCATGGATAATTAAAAATTAATCATTAAACACTAATCATTATTCCATCTTCGCTTTGACTATTACCATCATACCGGCGGCAAGGCTGCTGTTGTCTTCTTTGGACAAATCGGTAAAGTCGATGCGGACTGGGATGCGTTGCTGTATCTTCACGAAGTTGCCGGCAGAATTATCCGTGGGCACTAGGGAATATTTGGAGCCGGTGGCTCCGGAGATGGCAGTGATTTTTCCTTTGAATTCTTTGTCGCTGATGGCATCGACGGTAATGACTACTTCTTGTCCCAAGTGCAGATTCTCAATCTGGGTTTCCTTGTAGTTGGCTATAATCCACTTTTGTGTGTCAGGCAGAATGTAGGTGATGGTTTGTCCGGCAGTGATGAATTGTCCTTCTTCAAGAGTACGCCGCCCCAATTTCCCATCACAAGGAGCTACTACTACGGTGTAGGAGAGATTCAGTCGTGCCATTTCGAGTGCGGCTGTTGCCCGTTGTATGGCAGCTTCGGTATTTTCACGGCGATGTGACACTTCGTTCACACCCGACAAGGCAGCTTTCTGTTGTCGTTTCACGGCTTCCAACTTCTTGTGGGTAGCTGCATATTCGGTTTCTATCTGTTCCAATTGAATGGGGGTGGCAGCGTTTCTCTTCACCAGATTCTGGTATCGTTGGCGGTCTTTCTCCAGCTTGGTAAGGCGGATTTCTATCTCTGCTATGGAGGCGTCGTAGACAGAGGCTGTAGTTTGCGTGGTTTGTAGTGTGGCACCAATGACTGTGGCACCGGCTTGTGCATCCTTGAGTGCAGCTTCAGCTTCCATGACTCTGATTTTATATTCCCGGTCGTCCAATATAAGTAAGGTATCTCCTTTGTGTACTTCTTGGTGTTCTGTGAAACAAATTTTCTTGATATATCCTGATGCGCGCAGATTGACGGGAGATATGTATTGTTCAATCTGTGCATCATTACTGGTTTCCGTCCGTTTGTAGTTCAAAAAGAGGCAGACCACTTGAATAATTCCCCAGATAAGGATAACTATTCCTAATAGGCTGACAACGATTTGCCAACGGCGAAGCTTCTTCAATTTCCGTGCTTTTTCTTGGTGGGTACTTGCGGTGTTATTGTTCTCTTTTGTTTCCATATTTTCTATATTATATTGTTTACTTATTATTATATATACATCCGTCCTTGAATACGGGCTCTATTCATCTTCCTCTTTAATGAATTGAGGGGCTCAACGTCTCCAGCTGTCCCGTCAGCTTCAGCAAAGTCAGATTGGTTATCCGGTAATTGTAGTGGGCACTGATATAGTTGTTTTGGGCTTCGCTCATCCGCATTTCGTCCTGCAACACTTCGGTCATTGAGGCGATTCCTTCCCGATAACGGTCCATGGTAACGGTATATACATCTTCAGCAAGCAGATAATTGTCCTTCTGCTTCTTAAAGTTACGCTGGCTGTTCATCAGGTCATTGGTAGCATTCAGATATTGTGTCTGAAGATTTTTTCGGGTATTCTCTTGAGCGAGTTTGATGTTCTCTATGTCAATGGTTGCCTTACGCATCTTGTAGCGTTTGTCCAGTCCGTCGAAAATGGGAATGCGCAAGGAGAGTCCCACTCCATAGGAGCGATACCAATGGCTGGAAGGGCCGGAATGGAACCAATGGTAAGCTTTGTCCGTATAGGCAGAGAACATCCAGCTTCCCGTCAAGCTCAAGGAGGGGATGTAACCGTTGCTGACTATTGTTTTTTGTTGCTCTGCGAGTTGTTTCTGTGATTGCAGCAGCTGTAGTTCATATAGTGTTTCAGATAGCCCGGTGAGTGCTGCGGGCGTAATCATTTCTGTATTCACCGGTACCAGTGCTATATTTTCTTCTGCCGGATAGTCGATGATGTATTTCAGTAGGTTCAGTTGCTGTTCCATCATGGCTTGTGCGTTGTCGTGTTGCACCTTGAGGTTCTCCAGGTTGATGTTGACGCGTTTCACATCTACTTCCATAGCCATACCGTTGTCATAGAAGGCCTGAGTGATATCTCTCAACTCTTCTAGGCGAGTGATGTTGGCTTTTATCAAAATAATCTGTTCAGCTGTAACCTGTCCTAGGTAGTACATTTGACTAATTTGAAGGATGAGGTCTTCTCTTGCCTTTTCATAAGAAAGGCGATTCATCTCATCCATGGTTTTAGCTATGGACAGAGTGGTGTAGAGTGTTTGGTTATAAAGTGGTATCTGCAGCTGTAATCCGAAGTTGGCGTTGTATTGCAAAGTTTGGGTTACATTATAGGGATTGCCATACGCTGAACCATCGGTAACGGATACGGGTGGATCGATATTGTCGTTATAGTTGGCAAAACCATTGATTTGGGGCAGTAGTTTGGCTCGATTCTCAGAGATGCCGTATTTCCCTTTTTGTATTTCCTTCCGTTTGCTTTGTAAGGACAAATTGTTTTCGATACCTATTTTGAGGCAGTCCTCCAAGGTTAGGGTATCTTGTGCTCTTGTACCTAGTGCAAGCAGACACAGAAAGGAAAATGTGAACAGTTGTCTTTTCATAATAGTCACTTGATATTTGCACACAAAGTTAGTGGCTTAAAATGCAAGAGGACTATCCATATATCAACTGTTTGTATTCATATTTTCCTTTTTACTATAATTTGAAAACAAACCATAGTAAAAAACGAGTATTAAAAACAAAAAAGACCGCCAAGAGTGGAAGCCTCCTAACAGTCTAAATCTTCTTTGTAGCGGGACCCGGGATTGAACCGGGGACCTCATGATTATGAATCATGCGCTCTAACCAGCTGAGCTATCCCGCCATCATTTCTCGATTGCGGGTGCAAAGATATAGCTTTTATTTAAATTGCCAAAACTTTTATGGATATTTTCTGCTTTTTCTTTTGCTGATAGGGTGCTGAAGTGGTTTGCAGTACTTTTTATTAAAAGTCTTTGTATAACATTATCAATGAATTAGGGGCGTATGGAAAGGGAGGTATAAATAAATTTGATGATTTATTTTCTGTAATTAGAAAAAAGTATTTATCTTGGCTGGCGCAATAAAAAGCAGAATAGACTATGGAAAGAAAGAAAATACATTTGGAATATCTCTTGAATGCGACTTCTAAAAGTATTCTTTGGGCAGCGATAAGTACCCCTACTGGTTTGGAGGGCTGGTTTGCTGATAGGGTTCAGTCAGACGATAAAACAGTAACCTTTTTTTGGGGAAAAACAGAAAAACGTGATGCCGAGATTATTGCCGTGCGGGCGTATTCATTCATCCGCTTCCGCTGGCTGGACGATGAGAACGAGCGAGAATACTTTGAACTGAAGATGACAAACAATGAGTTGACCAATGATTTCGTATTGGAGATAACAGACTTTGCCGATATAGACGAGGTGGGTGATTCGCGTGAATTATGGGAATCGCAAGTGGATACTTTGCGAAGAACTTGTGGTTTTTAGTTAACTTTAGATTAAAAATTTCCCGTACTCCCTTTTTTTGTACTACTTTTGTGCTCTCATTGCATGAAACGAGTAAAATGCTGCGCATAAAAAAGTTAGATATATTTGTTTTGAAGAGCTTTTGCATGCTCTTTATGGGTACTTTCTTCATCTGCCTCTTCATCTTTATGATGCAGTTTTTATGGAGGTATGTGGACGAAATGGTAGGAAAAGGATTGGAGATGACTGTCCTTGCACAGTTTTTCTTTTATTCTGCGCTTTCGTTGGTACCTGCGTCGTTGCCGCTGGCTATTCTGCTGGCTGCCCTTATCACCTTTGGAAATTTCGGAGAACGTTTTGAATTACTTGCCATGAAGGCAGCCGGTATTTCTTTATTGAAAATTATGCGGCCCCTGATTATCTTTATTTGTTTCATTTGTTGTGTCTCTTTCTATTTCCAAAATGTCATAGGACCAAAAGCCCAAACAAAATTATGGACTTTGCTTATTTCCATGAAGCAGAAATCTCCCGAAGTGGATATTCCTGAAGGTGTGTTCTACGATGAAATAGATGGTTATAATCTGTATGTGAAGCATAAGAACCGCAAAACTGGTATGCTGTATGACGTACTGATATATAATTTTGAGAAAGGTTTTGAGAATGCTCAAATTATCAAGTCTGATTCGGGACGTCTGGAGATGACGGCTGACAAACAGCATTTATATTTGCATTTATACAGTGGTGAGCAGTTTGAGAATTTGAAATCGCAGAACATGAACCAAAGGAATGTGCCTTACCGGCGTGAGACATTCCGCGAAAAGCATGCAATCATTGAGTTCAATTCGGATTTTAATATGGTGGATGCAGGTATCATGAGTAATCAGTCCAACAGTAAGGATATGAGAATGCTGCAGGCGGATATTGATTCCATGAAATTGCAGAATGACAGTGTGGGACGTGGTTATTATAAAGAAGCTATGGCAGGAACTTATAAGGTGACAGCCAGCTTGTCTAAAGAGGATACATTGAAGATTGAAAAGGCCTATTTAGGTGAGTACAATGTAGACAGCCTCTACAATGTGGCTACACTGATGCAGAAACAGAAGGTTATATCCACGGCCGTCAGCCGTGCAGAGAGTGCGGGGAGTGACTGGAGTTTTAAGAGCTTTAATATATCGCAGACTGAAAGCAGCCTTCGACGGCACATGACTTCCTGGCATGAGAAACTGACTCTTTCTCTGGCATGTCTCATCTTCTTCTTTATTGGTGCGCCACTCGGAGGAATTATCCGTAAAGGAGGCTTGGGAATGCCGGTGGTGGTTTCTGTATTGATTTTTATTATCTATTACATCATCAACAATACGGGGTATAAGATGGCCCGTGACGGACAGTGGGTTGTCTGGATGGGTATGTGGACCAGTACTGCTGTCTTGGCTCCATTGGGTGCGTTCTTGACATATAAATCCAACAATGATTCAGTGGTATTGAATGCTGATGCTTATATAAATTGGTTCAAGAAGGTTGTGGGTATTCGCAGTGTACGCCATCTGTTCCGTAAGGAAGTAATCATCCATGATCCTGATTATACACGTATTCCGGAAGAGCTGAAGGCTTTGTCCGTAGACTGTCGTGAATATGCTGATAGAAAGGGGTTGAAACGTGCTCCCAATTACTTTAAATTGTGGATGACTGATAGCCAGGATGAGGCAGTGGAAGATATTAACGAACGTTTGGAAAGTCTGATAGATGAGATGTCGAATACAAGATCCGTTACTTTGTTGACAGCGCTGAACACCTATCCGGTCATCCCCATCCATGCGCATGTCCGTCCGTTCCGCAATTATTGGTTAAACTTGCTCTGCGGTATTGTTTTCCCGATAGGCTTGTTCTTTTATTTCCGTATCTGGGCATTCCGTATCCGTCTGAATAAGGATATGGAGCGGATTATCAAGACAAATGAAGATGTGATTGGAATTATAGAAAGGGATCAGAATAAATAAAAACAAAATAGATTATGGAAAATGTAAAGTTGAATACGATAGAAGAGGCCATTGAAGACTTCAAAGCCGGTAACTTTGTGATTGTTGTGGATGATGAGGACCGTGAGAATGAGGGTGATTTGATAATTGCAGCTGAAAAGATTACACCGGAGAAAGTAAACTTTATGTTGAAGCATGCCCGTGGTGTGCTTTGTGCTCCAATTACAGTTTCGCGTTGCAAGGAACTGGATTTGCCGCATCAGGTATCGGATAATACTTCTGTATTGGGTACTCCCTTCACTGTTACTATTGATAAATTGGAAGGCTGTAGTACCGGGGTTTCTGCGGCAGACCGCGCTGCTACTATCCAGGCGTTGGCCGATCCGGCTTCTACTCCGGCCACTTTCGGGCGTCCTGGCCACATTAATCCATTGTATGCTCAGGAGAAAGGTGTGTTGCGCCGTGCCGGACATACGGAGGCTACTATTGATATGGCACGTTTGGCTGGACTTTATCCGGCGGGAGCCCTTATGGAAATAATGAATGAGGATGGTACAATGGCCCGTTTGCCCGAATTGCGCAGAATGGCAGATGAATTTGGCTTGAAATTGATTTCTATCCGTGACTTGATTGCCTACCGTTTGAAGCAGGAGTCTATTGTAGAAAAAGGAGTGGAAGTGGATATGCCTACAGACCACGGTCATTTCCGTTTGATTCCTTTCCGCCAGAAGTCGAACGGTTTGGAACATGTAGCTTTGTTCAAGGGTACTTGGGAATTGGATGAACCGATTCTGGTGCGTGTACATTCTTCTTGTGCCACTGGTGATATATTCAATTCCAAACGCTGTGATTGTGGCGAGCAGCTGCATAAGGCAATGGAGATGATAGAGAAAGCCGGTAAGGGGGTAGTTGTATATCTGAATCAGGAAGGTCGCGGCATTGGCCTGATGGAAAAAATGAAAGCATATAAATTGCAGGAAGAAGGCATGGATACTGTGGATGCTAATATTTGCCTGGGACATCTGGCAGACGAGCGTGATTATGGTGTGGGTGCCCAGATTCTTCGTGAGATAGGAGTGCACAAAATGCGGCTGATGACCAATAATCCCGTGAAACGTGTGGGCTTGGAGGCTTACGGTTTGGAAATAACGGAGAACGTAGCTATTGAGACTACTCCGAATCCATACAACGAGCGTTATCTCCGTACCAAGAAAGAACGTATGGGACATACACTTCATTTCAATAAGTAACTGTCTTTTTGTTTTCTTATATCAAAGAAAATCGCTTATTTTGCAACCGGATTTGCGTAACAATCATTAAATAGTAACAAAATGAACCAATTATCAGATCGTTTAAACAGTTTGTCGCCTTCTGCGACACTGGCTATGTCTCAAAAGAGCGCAGAGCTGAAGGCTCAAGGCGTAGACGTAATTAACCTGAGTGTGGGAGAACCGGACTTCAATACTCCCGACCACATTAAAGAGGCTGCGAAAAAGGCGATAGACGATAACTTTTCTCGCTATTCTCCAGTGCCGGGTTATCCTGCCTTACGTAATGCAATTGTAGAGAAGTTGAAGAAGGAAAACGGTCTGGAATATACCGCCGCACAAATTTCTTGCGCCAATGGTGCCAAGCAGTCGGTTTGCAATGCAATCCTGGTATTGGTAAATCCGGGTGACGAAGTAATTGTACCTGCTCCCTATTGGGTCAGTTATCCGGAAATGGTAAAGTTGGCTGAGGGTACGCCGGTTATCGTACCTGCCGGTATCGACCAGGACTTTAAGATAACACCTGCACAGCTGGAGGCTGCCATCACCCCGAAGACAAAGGCGCTGATTCTTTGCTCTCCCTCTAACCCTACGGGTTCGGTGTACAGCAAGGAGGAGTTGGCAGGCCTGGCCGCAGTATTGGCAAAGTATCCGCAGGTTGTTGTGATTGCCGATGAGATTTACGAACATATCAACTATATCGGCAAGCATCAGAGCATAGCACAATTCCCCGAAATGAAAGAGCGTACGGTCATTGTGAATGGTGTTTCCAAAGCATATGCAATGACTGGTTGGCGTATCGGTTTCATTGCAGGTCCGGAATGGCTTGTGAAGGCTTGCAATAAATTGCAGGGACAGTATACTTCCGGTCCTTGTTCTGTATCTCAGAAGGCTGCTGAGGCTGCTTATACGGGTACACAAGTTCCGGTGGAGGAAATGCGCAAGGCTTTCGAGCGTCGTCGTGATTTGATTGTAAAGTTGGCCAAGGAAGTTCCGGGTTTCGAGGTGAATGTACCGGAAGGTGCTTTCTATCTGTTCCCTAAATGCGATTCATTCTTCGGTAAATCTGCCGGAGAACGTAAAATCAATGATTCAGATGATTTGGCCATGTATTTGTTGGAAGTGGCTCATGTGGCTTGCGTAGGTGGTGCTTCTTTCGGAGCTCCTGAATGCATTCGTATGAGTTATGCAACCAGCGATGAAAATATAGTTGAAGCTATCCGTCGTATAAAAGAAGCACTGGCTAATCTGAAGTGATTCTAACTTCTTCTACAAACTTATTTTAGCAAGACATCTGTCATGCTGTCACGAGCAGTTCGTTTCATCAAAGCGGACTGTTCGTTTTGTTATGACGAACACTTTGTTTTGTTATGACGAACACTTTGTTTCATTATAGCGAACACTCTGTTCCATACAGTATAAACACTTTGTTTTATATTATACGAACATTTTGTTTTCTACTATATGAACACTTTGTTTTATACTTATGGAACAAAGTGTTCATGTCTGTGAACTAACGTATTATCCGTATATAGAAAATAACAATGAGGGGGGTGAAGGTACTGAATTTCACGTGGGGGATATAAAAAAGCGCAGGCAGTTTATCTACCCACGCTGTCTCTTATACACATCTGACGGTGCCGACGAATAG
>ERZ1504945.444-NODE-444-length-15491-cov-5.967997_pt1 | contig 15491 bp, 8 predicted proteins | sample MGYA00574596_ERZ1504945 | MGnify/ENA primary metagenome ERZ1504945 (study PRJEB39906, sample SAMEA3182083) | gut metagenome | biome: human; feature: gut; material: Stool; isolation source: human stools | place: Canada | collected 2012-12-04 ... | reverse complement strand
TCTTTTTCATAATCATTTCCTATTTTTATTTTCCATTAGAATGTAAGATTCAAGCCAAAACGGCAGGTAGCGGTAATCGGATAAATATCACGGTCAAGCCCCCCTAAGATTTCAGGAGTAAATCCGTTATAATTCGTAAAATAAAGCAGGTTATTACCTGAGAAGTACAATCTCAAATTCTGGATATGCACTTTTTGCATCAAGTTTTTTGGGAATGTATATCCTAATTCCACAGTCTGTAACTTCACATAGTTGCCACTCTCAACATAACGGTCGGAAACAAAATAATTGTTACCCTCAAATGTCATGCGCGGAATGGAAGTATTCCTATTGTTTTCAGTCCATCTATCCAAGAACGAACGATCCCAGTTATCAACACCAGCATTTCTTTCAGCTTGTTTGGCATTATAAATCTTATTACCAAAATTACCCTGCAAATCAATTGACAAATCAAAGCCTTTCCAAGCGGCAGTTATACCCAAACCACCGATAAACTTCGGAGTAGGAGAGCCTAAATCCGTACGGTCTTCAGCAGTTATATATCCATTGCCATCCGTATCTGCATAAATCAGATCACCCGGAGCTACATTTGCCTGATACTTCTTCTTCGCATCACCGGAAGCAGCCGCAGCCATCGCATTATACTGCTCAATCTCCTCATTACTTTGGAAAATACCAATAGTCTTGTAACCATAAAAATACTTGATTGGCATTCCTTCTTCTGTCATATGAACACTTTTTCCGGAACCTATATCCCCACTGGTGATACGTTTACCTCCCAAATTAGTCACCTCATTCTTAATTGTAGTTCCAGTCAAGCGGATGCCATAACGAAAATCCTTAAACGAGTCTTCCCATTTCACCGTAAAATCAAGTCCAGAGTTACGTACTGAGCCCACGTTTGTTTCTACAGAGGCAAGTCCTACAGAAGCAGGAACATCCACATTTACCAACATTTCTTTTGTATCTCTTCTGTAATAGTCAAACTCTAAAGAAAAGCGATTATTGAACAAGCCTAAATCAAAACCAAGATCCAACTGCTCTGAACGTTCCCAATGGATTTGTGTATTATAAAGAGAAGTTACAGTACCACCAGAATAATAATCACCACCAAATACAGCATCATAAGTAGGGGCTACATTAGCCAATGCATAATATTTGTCATTACCAATCTTATCATTACCAATTTGCCCCCAGCTACCTCTAATCTTCAAGTTACTCAACCATTCAACATTATCTTTAATAAAAGCTTCTTCAGAAATCCTCCATCCGGCAGCTACTGACGGAAAATATCCCCAACGGTTATCCGGTCCAAACTTCGAAGAGCCATCGGCACGTATAGAAGCCGTCAACAAATATCTGTCCATTAAAGCATAGTTGGCACGGAACAAGTAAGACATCATGGCTTCATGTTTTCCATTATTCTCAAGTCCACGTGTATCGCTTGAAGACTGATCCAAATACCAATAGTCTTCCACTTCTGAGAAGAAATTACGTCCTGACCCGCCTAACTTTTCATTAGTGTATTTTTGAGCAGTAATACCACCCAAAAGATTCAGACGATTTTTATCATTGATTTGCCAATCATAAGTCAAGATATTCTCCCACAGCCAAGTAAAATCTCTAGTCCATGTTTTAGACAAGCTGTTCTCATCTACCTTTTGATACTCCGAGATATAATACTTAGGAGTAAAATTACGACTTCTACCATTAATATAATCAATGCCCAAGCTGGTCTTAAAATTCAACCCTTTAATAACTTCCCAATTCAAGAATGCACTACCCACAATTCTATCTTTCCAATTATCACTATTCATATAATGGAGGGTAGCAAGCGGATTAGCAGTAGATGCCACCTGAGGATCGGAGAAATTACCATTCTCATCATAAGGAGTAATGATAGGACTCAGTTTATAAGCAGATTTTACAACTCCCTTATTTTCATTTTTTGTATGACTGAAAGAAGCCGATAAGTTATGCCCGATAGTCAAATGTTTGTTTATTTTATATGAATTATTGGCACGCAAAGTAAAACGGTCATAAGAATTTTCCTTTATGATACCATCCTGTTGGAAATATCCGGCACTCAAATTATAACGTACCTTTTCTGTTCCGCCACTAACAGCAACTTGATAATCACGGACAGACGCTACTCGGAAAATCTCATCGAACCAATTGGTCCCTTTTCCGAAAGAAGCCGGGTCATCATAAACAAGACCGCCATCTGGATTAATATTCAAGTTAGCTTCATTTTGCAGCATAGCATATTCAGAAGCCGTACACATCTCAAACTTACCGCTATTTTGGAACTGAAATCCTTCACTGGCAGTAATGTTCACCTGTGCTTTACCTTCAGCACCTTGCTTGGTGGTAACAATGATTACACCGTTAGCACCGCGAGAACCATACATGGCAGTAGCAGAAGCATCCTTCAATACCTCCATGGACTCAATATCATGGTTACTCAGGAATGATATATCGTCCATAAACATTCCATCAACCACATAGAGCGGATTGCTATTATTAGTAGTACCGATACCACGAATGCGCACTTCAGGAGAGCTACCCGGAGCACCGCTTGCAGAGATAAATACACCGGACACACGACCTTGCAACGCGTTAGCCACATTAGGTGTAGAAATCTTTTTCAAATCATCGCTCTTGATAGAACCAACAGCACCGGTCAAGTCTGATTTACGCTGTACACCATAGCCTACAACTACAACTTCATCGATCAACATATTGTCTTCTTGCATTACTACATTAATAGTAGTACGACCATTCACTGCTATTTCTTGGTCTTTCATACCAATATAGCTATAAAGCAAGACAGCGTTACTGGGAACATTGGTAATCTTATAATCACCATCAAGTCCAGTAACGACTCCTTGCTGAGGAGCCCCCTTTACCGAAACTGTAGCACCAATAACAGTCATTCCCGTCTTGTCGGAAACGACACCCGAAACCGTAATTTTGTTCTGCGCCATCGAAACAACGGCAAACAGCAACATCACACATGTAATTAATAAATTTTTCTTCATTTTGTATTGATTTAAAATTCTTTTGCAAAAGTATAGGAGCAATTGATGTATGTCAAAAAACAAACTACCACAAGATTACCACAACCTACTCAAGCACTACAACGTAACTACTACAGCATTGTATAAAATACTAATTCCCAATAATATACACTAGGAAGTTATTTAAAAAATTATTCAGACTGCAGGCCTATCCAAATAGAAATATGCTGTTGAAGTTACATGATCTTGGCGGTAGAAATTAACAAATCCTGGCGGAAAGTCTTTATCCGTGATATGTAGGTCTGAATTTTCATCTAATAAACGATAGAATTTCAGTTTACCGCTTCTATCTATAGTAACCGGTACAAGAGGAACCTTCGCCTTGTACAGTTCGAGTACCTTTTGATATGGAGCACCTCCAATCTGCTGCAATGTAACTCTTATATCATGATGAAAATAAATCGGGTCCTGCACGTGGAAACGATACATACTCCACCAACAACTGTCCGCATTTGCAATCGGACAACCTTGATAACGGTGGGAATACTCGCCCTGCCCCCAAGCCGTACCAATATAGTCTTCAACTCCCGTACCACTCAATGTGGGAAATTCCTTATCTCCGTCAATGTAGAACTTGATTTCACCTTCTCCCCACCAAGTAGTTTCATAGGCCTTATTGGCAAAGATACCCAAGCTTACCCCCAAAAAGCGCCCCCTGCCCGATAGTTGGGGAAGAACAGTATAATCCACTCCCAACTTGGTGGATTTGTCTTCACGCCAGACAGCATGAAAATAGCTCATCTCCGAATCCCATTCCGGCAATTTAGTAAAGTTAATATCATAAAACAAGTGTGTCAGGTCCTCATCCGAGGTATTCACAAACACCACTTTGGCACCGGTGCGGTAAGGCATCGGAATACAACAGTTAAAAGAACGCTTCTCCGGATTAGAAAAGAAACAGTTCTCAAAACGAGATGTACGTGACAGCGGATTCCCAAAAAAATCTCCCAAAGGGACATCCACTGCCGGAACAACAGAGTTATCCCAATAAAACTTGATACGCAACGCACGAAGCATCTTAGGGTTACGTTTGCTGACTGTCAGCCAAATACGGTTAATGATCCCGGGTCCTTGCTGAGACAACAATACACAGCTGTCTCCCGCCATGATTCTGCCGAAAGCACTTCCTTTTGCACCTTTATTGGCTTGAGCTGCCGTTCCCTTGGCACCGGTAGGATTTTCAAAACTTGTCCACCGCGTTTCATGGCCTTCAGGCACTTTCCATATTTGGGCATGGCTCAAAAAAACAAACGAAAACAAGACTGATATAAGAACTATTCTTTTCATTTTTTTATATTTATGGCATTTATACTATTTCCCTTTATAAGGCAACTTAAAACTCTCACCGATAACGCTCCTCCTATACTTCGCATCGTAAATGCGACGATTATGCTCGGACACTTTACGCCTATAACCTTCTTTATACCTAAAATTACGGCTGACAGGCTGTGGTTCCTTCGGCTCCACTACTACGCGTCCGTTCCAAGTAGTCTGATTTGTACAAGGAGGCAAGGCAGCATCCCAAGCATCAAATTCGGCCAAAAGGCTGTCTGCCAACTCCGGATATTCACCACTCAAATCATAAACCTCTTCCTTATCGTCCTTCATATCAAAGAGCTGGATTTTTCTTGTACTTCCCTGATCGTTATAAACTAACTTCCAATCTCCTTTACGGATGGCAAAATCCTCATCCCTACGCCAGTAAAGCGTAGAATGCGGACGCTTGTCTATAGGCCACTCACTTTTCAGATAGGGTAAAAGGCTGACTCCATCCAAAGAATATTTCTGTCTGGAAGTTCCACCGACAGCCTGCATAACTGTAGGAAATATATCAAGACTGATTACCGGATTATCATAAACCATACCTTGAGGCAACTCCGAGGGCCACGACATTATATAAGGAACTCGAATTCCACCTTCATAAGTATCAGCTTTATATCCTCTGAAAGGTCCAGGACTTGACATGGTCGTATTACCTCTGTCTTTATATTCATAACCGGTGCTACACTCTATTCCCTGCCCACGAGGAGAACCATTATCACTGATAAGAATAAAAAGAGTATTCTCTTCCAAACCATTTTTTCTCAAACTTTCCATGACACGACCTATACCATCATCCAAAGCCAACACCATAGCTGCAAAAACTTTCCGGTCTTCATGATGGAATCGCCTCCCCTCAAGCCGATTCACATAGTGTTCGGGAACTTGCCAAGGCGAATGAACGGCATTATACGAAAGGCAAAGCAGAAAAGGAGAGGAAGCATGCTTGTCTATAAACTCCACAGCTTCACGTGTAAAACAGTCCGTAATATATTCACCACTTTCGTGCAAAGGGGGTTGAATCTCGCCATTCCGATACAAAGGGCAAAAGTCATAAAGTTCCACTCCCGGTTTATCTGTAGAACGATAATAATCATGGGTATCAGACCAAAAACCATAGAATTGGTCAAATCCCCTACGATTAGGAGATTGTTCGGGAGAGTCAGCCATATGCCATTTTCCGACAAATCCCGTAGCGTAGCCACAATCGCGGACCATTTCACCCAAAGTAGATTGCCCTTCGGGAATCTTTGCCCAAGGATGCAGATTGTTATAGAAACCAAAGCGTTGTTGATAAACTCCCGTCAAGATACCTGCACGAGACGGTCCACTTATGGAACAAGACACATACCCTTGGCTGAATTGTACTCCCCTGCGGGCAAGTGCATCAATATTCGGTGTCGATACGTCTACCGCCCCCTGATAACCTACATCCCCCCAACCCATATCATCGGCAATGACCAACACAATATTGGGACGTTGGGATTTATCTCTTTGCACATTGCCTGCATTACTCCCGCTGAAGGGGAGTAATGCAGCAACAGACACTAATGTACATGAAACTTTCATATTGCTATCAGCTTAACGTCCAAAGTCGCATACAGAAGCTTTAATCTTCATTTCCGCCTTATGCTTCTCTGCAAGTTCCACAAGCTCTTTCACTATTTCAGGATGTTTTTCCGAAACCTCATATTGTTCAGAAAAATCTTCTTCCACATTATATAAGAAAGGAATTTCCGGGCGTTCCCAAACAGCATGCCGGGTATAAGGATCGGTAAGGGTACTGAAATGAATCTTCCAAGGACCTTTACGAACTGCCAGTAAATGGCTGCCACGCCAATAATACATCTCATCACGTGAAGACTCCCTCTGTTCCCACAACATGGGAGTCTGATCCATTCCGTCAAGTGTCACTCCCTCAGGTAGAGGAATACCTGCCATATTTAAGAATGTCGGCAAAATATCCATTGTTGCCATCATGCCTTGCTGCGTACACGGCGCTATTCGGCCCGGCATACGGAAAACAGCCGGAACGCGGAGACCTCCTTCCCAACAGGTAGACTTCCCTTGACGTAAAGCACCGGCAGAACCTCCATTCAGGCGCTGTACCAACCATGGTCCGTTGTCACTGGTAAAAATGACCAATGTGTTTTCATCCAGACCATTTTCCTTCAAGGCTTTCAATACTTCACCCACACTCCAGTCCAGCTCCTCGACCACATCGCCATACAGCCCCCGGTTACTCCTGCCTTCGAAACGCTCGTTCGTATGCAACGGCGTATGGGGGAAAGTATGTGCCAAGTAAAGGAAGAATGGACGATTCTTATTCTTTTTGATATAGTCTACAGCATATTCGGTATAACGCCGTGTCAATTCTCCCTGCTCAGGCTTGATTTCAAGAACAGAATCCCCCCGCATCAATGAGGCAGGGCGCATATCGTTCGAATAAGGTATTCCGAAAAAATCATCAAAACCATGGTCAGTAGGCAAATAAGGAGAAAAATGCCCCAAATGCCATTTACCTACACAAGCGGTAGCGTATCCATTCTGCTGCAACAGTTTGGCAACAGTCACTTCATCTTGTCCCAATCCTGCTTTGGAATCCGGGAAAAGAACATCCCGTTTATCGCCATACAGTCCATTACGAACCGGTAACCTGCCGGTCATCAGTGCACTGCGGCTAGGCGTAGAAACAGAAGCGCCCACATAAAACTGTGTGAACTTCATCCCTTCCGAGGCCATACGGTCAATGTTCGGGGTATGTATGGTAGGGTTTCCATAGCACCCCAAATCTCCATATCCCATATCATCACAGAAAATCAATACAAAATTCGGCTGCTCCTTCTCCTGCTCCGAACTACAAGACGAAAACATCATTTGAGAAACCGTAGTAGCAGCCAATAATGGAAATAAACTAATTTTTTTCATTTCATGTCCTCCAACTATTTATTCGTCCCCCCAAAGGTCCGCTTTGTTCCCCTTGTTCTTTCTCCATTCATGACGCCATTTGTGTATCATCACATTGTTTACCATCGGCTTCAGCTTACGGCCCGCCTTGTCGGGAATGGCCGGGACAGCCGTCGCCTTGTCCTGATACCAGTAAGCAACGGTAGCCAGGTCGAGCGTCAGGCAATTGTTGTGTCCATGCTCGATGGTGGCTTTCAGCCCTTTCTCGAAGAAGACGGGATCTTGAATAAAGAACCGATAGACATGTGTACGCCCCAAGAATCCGACATCATTATTCACACGTGGATAGCCGAAGTAGATATGCTGGTAGGGCTCTTTCGGGCACCAGGCGGTGTTGAACAAATCTTCCGTACCGGTTCCTATCAAGGAAGACTGTTTTTCACCGTCGATGAACCACATGTCATCGCCTTCACCATACCACATGGGGGTAGGGCACTGTACATAATAGTTCAATCCCACAAAATGGCCCTTTCCCTTGATATCGGCAAACACATAATTGTCGGCTCCGTCCTTATTCTCCGTCTGCTTACCCACGGAACCCCACTCGGTCTCCCCTTCGGGAAGCGCTTCGGTAATCTCACGGTTAAACCACGCATGGAAACGTCCCATGTCCTTGGGCAGTTCCTTCATCTCCACATAGTCTATGTAGTAGTAGAAGGCGCCGATGTTGACATCCGTCTGATTCTCTATCTCAATGCGCGCACCTTTGGCAAAAGGCATGGCGAAATAGCTGCACAAACCCGTACCACCGTTGGGACCGGAAGAAAGGGCAAAAGAAGCATAGTTATACTGTTCGTTCCATCCCTGGCCGAAAAAGGGACCGATGGGGGACACGACAGAAGGCTCGTCGCTGCCGTCCCAGTACATCCGAAGGATGATGTCGTTACGGGAAAGCTGGCGCGGTCCCGGAGACATCGTTATCCAGATATGGTTGATTACGCCTGCCCCCTTGATGTCGGCCAAGACAGCCGTTTCGCCCGGCTTGATGGCCTTCAGGTGGTCACGGTTGTTGCCCGTACGGTCATAACTGCTGACACGGCGGTTGCGCAAGCCTTCCTTCATCTTGGCAAGGTCATACATTTCACTAGACATATTGGTCTGCGCAAAAGCGCTGCCTACTCCCATCAAAAGGGAGAATAAACCTACAAAAAACTTTTTCATCATGGTATTCTTCATTTTTCAAATTATGTTTTTCATCAATCTATCGGTTGTCACTTTCTTGTGGCATCCGACTTCCTTATCTTCTCCTCCAGTATCCGCGCCAGCCTGCGTGCCACTTTGGGATGCTGTTCATACACATTTGTGGTCTGGTATGGGTCTTCCTCCAAATTATAAAGCTGCACAGAGGGTGCATCCGGCTTTATCCGGGCATTTTCTATATCGCTGTTCACCCGATGGGTGAGCTGGAAAGCGGATGCCCCGCCCAAGTCATGGTCACCGACATTCTTTCCGGTAAATCCACCGCTGTTTTGCGCCGGAATATAGACCCACTTCCCTTTGCGAATGGAAAGATGGCTCTTTTGGGAAGGACAGATAATAATATGGTCCCGAATCATTTTCCCGGGATTTCCGATAAGGGCAGGAAGCATATTGAAACTGTCCGGCCCGTCCTGCTCCTGCAATTCATATCCTGTGAGGGCAGCCAAAGTGGCAAGCATGTCAACATTGGACATCAACTGGTTGGATACGCTGCCCGCAGGAATCCTGCCCGGCCAGCGGACAATCATAGGAATGCGATGCCCGCCTTCCCAAGCTCCGAACTTGAAACCAAGAAGCTTGCCGTTGATATGGTGTCCTGCCTTCCAAGCTCTCTGCCCTCCATGATTCAGCATTCCTCCGTTGTCACTGGTGAAGATGAGCAGAGTATTTCCCGCCAGCCCTTCCTCATCGAGGGTACGCATAATCTCGCCTACCACCCAGTCCAATTCATGGATTGAATCACCGTAAGGTCCTGCCTCACTGGTACCTACAAAGCGTTCGGCCGGTGTAAAAGGATGATGGATGTTGGTGGTAGCATAATACAAGAAGAAAGGTGAATCCTTATGTTCCTTTATCCACTGCACGGCCCGGTCTTTCAAAGTAGTGGCTACAGCCCTGTCTTTGTACAAACGGTGCGCAGCCGTGGCTCCACCAATAGAGTTGATACCGAATTTTTCATCGAACTCCTCCGTTTCTGCCCTCTTGCCTCTTACAAACGGGTCGTTGGGATCATAACCCACCACATGATGGTTCTCCACATAAACAAAAGGTGGATGACTGTTGAGAATAGGCACACCGAAGTAATAATCGAATCCCAATTCAAGTGGTCCGGGAGCCAGTTCCTTGTTCCAGTCCATCTTTTCGTCCGTACGGAATCCAAGATGCCACTTCCCCACGATGGCAGTGGAATAGCCGGAACGTTTCATCACATCCGCAATTGTGGTGCGTGCCGTATCAATTTGCAGAGTCTGATTCAGGAAGATTGCCCCCCAAATATCCTCACGGCAAGGATATTGACCGGTCATCAGTCCATAACGTGAAGGCGTGGAAACAGCCGAGGATGAATGAGCGTCCATAAAGCTACGGCCCTGCGATGCCAGACGGTCTATATTGGGAGTCTTGACCTTGGTGGCACCGTAACAACCAATGTCGCCATAGCCCAAGTCATCAACGTTGATAATGATTACATTGGGCTTGACCTCAGTGGAAGCCGGAGATTGCTGCGCGACGGCAGGCAAAACGCTGAATCCCATCCCTACTGTGAAGGAGAGAGACCCGGTAAGTAATTTGTGTTTCATATTTCACTCAATTTATCGGTTAATACAACATTATTAAGAATAGAACATCAATGAATCCTGAATATCTTTATCCCATTCAAGAACGTCATCCCTTTCACCGCCTCAAAGTTCACCGTAAGGTTTCCACCGGTTACGGCAACATGCAGTTTCTTGGATATGCAACGGTTCCCGCCTACTTCTATCGCCGGAGAGAAATGATTCAGCCAAGGTCGGTTGTTGACAGAAACATTGAAGACACTGCCGCGGAAATCGGCATTGTCTAGGGTAGCGACAGCTCCCAAATCGTAAGTCACCCGCTCGGAACGTGCGTTCAGGTCAGCAAAAAGAAGTTCTACTTCATAGTCGCCGTCGGGCAAGTCGAAGCGATAGGCCCTGATGTCCTTGCGTTTGGTCTGGAGCAAAGGAACATTACGGGTGTCTTTCACCTCGGCAGTGGTTCCGATACGTCCCGGAGAACGGCGGAAAATCTCTCCACCTATGTAGCCCCAACTTCCAGGAGTATAAGCTTGGTCGGGAAGCCAGCAAAGATCACTCTTGTCATCCGTAAAGAAACAGTTGCTGCCCACGTTCACTGCAAGTTCCAGCTGTCCGGAGCCGACTGCCGCGATATGGCGAGGCTGCATCTTCACAAAAATGTCCGAAACCTGCTCCACCTTCTTCCCATGGCAGATACCTGAAGCCACAAGCGTGTTTCGCCCCGCAACGAGAGGCACTTGCCACACTGCATGGCAATTCTCGATGCCTTGCACGGAGAGCTTCGTGCCGTTGACAGACAACTCCACCTTATCCAGATTGGAATACACTTTCACCGGATGTTCCACCGCTTCACCGTCCGAAACCACAGTCCGATGCTTCCAGTCATCCACAGCAATGTGCAGCACCGGAATATCCTTGCGCAGGAATGCCTGGAAATAATAGAACACATCTTTAGGACGGCGGTCATTGTACATCAGTCCTTTATTATTGATATGCGGCGTAGCCTCCTGGCGACTGGCAGAACTGAAATCAATGAAGTTCCACTCCGTGGCGCCCACTATGAACGGTCGCTTCATGATAGCGGGCAGATAGTATTCGAGGTACAACTGCTGCCATTGCATGGAGAAATCGAATATCTGCGGATCGAGCGACTGCAAGCGCGGGTCGGAACCGGCACCGAACTCACTGATTATTAACGGACGGTGCGGGTATTTACGATGCTCTTCGTCCACAAAGCGGTCGAAAGACTTGAAGTCGTTCTCATACCAGCCCTGATAAAGGTTCCAACCGGAAATGTCGGTGATATTGCTGAGACCGATTTTATTGTAAATCTGATTGCCGTGGTAGGCCATCGTACTCAGACGGTAGGGGTCTTCCCTCTTCAGAGTTTCCTCCAGATGCCGGGCAAGCGCCAAGGTATTCTCGTAGAAACCGTTGAGCCGTTGTTTCTTCACCCGATACTGCAGCTGGATAACAGCCTCGTTCATATACCCCCACATAATGACGGACGGATGGTTGTAATGCTGGCGAATCATTTCGCGCAAGGCGCTTGTGGCATTCGCGCGGAACTCGTCACCCAAAGCTATCAAATCTACTACCGGAATCTCCTCCCATACCAGCATGCCGAGTTCGTCGCAAGCACGCAACACGGCATCGTCCTGTGGGTAATGTGCCAGACGGACAAAGTTCACACCCATGTCTTTCAGCAACTGCATATCCCTGCGGTGCATCTCATCCGAAAGCGCTATGCCCATCGGCATCTGGTCCTGATGACGGCAAGCTCCCATAAGTTTCAGGGGTTCCCCATTCAACTTGAAGCCTTCCTGCGCATCCACGCTGAACCAGCGGACCCCCAAAGGGACACGTGTCTCATCTTTCAACACCTTGCCACGCACATCTTTCAAAGAAACTTTCACGCTGTACAGATAAGGGGAATCGGGCGACCACAACTGTGGCTTTTCCAACTGTAACCGTTCCTTGAAGGCGAACGCCCCGTCGGCATCTATCCGGACGCTGCGCAAAGATTGGGCTACGGTCTTCCCATCTGTATCCAGCACCTCGACGTCCAACTTCAACACCGCACGCCGCACATCACGGTTCACCAAAGTCCCACGCACACTGATTTCTGCCCTATCCTCACTCACGGAAGGCAAATCGACATAAATGCCCGTAGAGGCATAGTCGGTAAGGCTGATGTGCTGCTTTGCAGCACTGATGAGCCACACATTGCGGTAGATGCCGCCAAAGATGGTGAAGTCGCCGGACAAAGGAGGTATCCGGTCGTTCTGATTATTGACGTGCACCATCAGCAGATTCGGGGCATCGGTCCTTACTTTATCCGTAATGTCTACGGTAAAGGCAGAGTAACCTCCTTTGTGGGTAGTGAGCAGCTCGCCGTTGAGGTACACATCTGCCAGAGAATTGACACCATCAAATTTCAGGTAAAGCTGTTTATCCCGCATCTGCGCGGCATCCGTACGGAACTCTTTCTTATACCAGGAAGAAGCCCTGCGGTAGTTACGGGTAGAATAGGCATCCGCATTCCAGGTATGCGGCAGATGTACCTGCTGCCAACCTTCTTCATGGCGTTGCACTTCCTGCAACCGATTGTCATCACATGCGGCATAATACCAGCCGTCATTAAAACTCTGAACCACCCGCCCAGCATTGACAACCGGGTACATGGTGGACAGACACAATATTAATAAAAATATTTTCTTCATGTTTTTCAATAGATCATATTATCTTACACAAGTCAAGCAAATACTGCAAGAATACTGCATATAGTTTGCAGTGAAAATGCAGACAATATGCAGCAACAATGCCATTTCAACGCAGTGACTCGAATGCTGCATATTGCCGCCTTGGGAATCAGTTAGAGTAACTTGAACGCTGCTTTTTTTACGTCCCGGCAACTTCTGCCAATCATCACCTCAAAGTCACCGGACTCGCATACAAAATCAAGATTGTAGTTGTAGAACTTCAGCAATTCGGGGGTAATCTTGAAAGATACTTTTTTAGATTCGCCGGCTTTCAGGAAAATCTTTTCAAAGCCTTTCAACTCTTTCACCGGACGGGTTACACTTCCCACAAGGTCACGAATATAAAGCTGGACCACTTCGGCACCGTCTCTCTTGCCGGTATTGGTCACAGTCACGGTAGCAGTCAGTTCGCCCTTATCCGTCATGCTAGTCTTGTCCAAAGCCACGTCGCTATAAGAGAATGTTGTATAGCTCAAACCGAAACCGAAGGGATAAAGCGGTTCATTGTCTATGTCTATATAGTTGCTGCGGAATTTCTGGAACCATGCACCGTCGGCAAGAGGGCGACCCGTGTTCTTGTGGTTGTAGAACAAAGGAATCTGTCCCACGCTCTTCGGGAAAGTCGTAGTCAGCTTTCCGCTCGGGTTCACATCACCAAACAGTACATCGCCGATGGCAAAACCTGCCTCACTGCCCGCAAACCATACATTCAGAATGGCCGGCACGTTTGCCTGCTCCCAGTTCAGTACCAGCGGACGACCGGTAAACAGCACCAGTACCACAGGTTTTCCCGTTTTCAATAATTCCTGTAACAGTATGCGTTGGGTGTCCGTCATTTCAAGATTCGTGCGGCAACTGCTCTCTCCACTCATTTCCGAAGACTCACCGAGCGCAGCCACAATAACATCCGATTTGGCAGCCACGGCAAGAGCCTCGTCCAGCAACTCCTTGTCCGAACGATTGTCACGGTGTAAAGAACGTCCGAACATAGTGGCACGTTTCTCATATTCGGCATCACTCATCAAATTACAGCCTTTCGCAGTCAGTATTTCGGCTTTACCGCCTGCTACCGCCTTCAAACCTTCAGCCAAAGAAGTAGCATTCTTCAATACGGCAGCCACACTCCAAGTACCCGGCATATTACTGCGGCTGTCTGCCAACGGACCTACCACAGCAATAGTGCCCTTCTTGGCCAGCGGAAGCACATTACCCTCGTTCTTCAGCAACACCAAGCTCTCCGAAGCAATCTTACGCGCAACGGCACGATGCTCTTTGGTAAAGATTTGCTTCTTGGCACGCTTCACATCACAGTATTTATAAGGATTATCGAACAAGCCTAACTTGTACTTAGCTTCCAAAATACGGCGACAAGCCGCATTAATAGCTTCTTCTGTCACTTTTCCTTCTGTCAATGACTTCTTGAGCGTACCTACAAATGCATCGCTCACCATATCCATATCGACACCAGCATTCAACGCCAACGCGGCAACAGTCTGCGTATCGCCCATGCCATGGTCGGTCATTTCTGTAATTCCGGTATAATCTGTCACTACAAAACCGTCAAACCCCCACTGCTTACGCAATACATCCGTCATCAACCACTTGTTTCCAGTAGCTGGAATACCATCGACCTCATTGAAAGAAGCCATCGCACTGCCCACACCGGCATCAACCGCCGCCTGATAGGGCAACATGTATTCATTGAACATGCGCTGATGACTCATATCTACTGTATTATAGTCACGTCCTGCCTCGCCGGCACCATACAAGGCAAAATGCTTTACACAAGCCATAATCTCATCATTACGGCTCATATCCTTTCCCTGATAACCACGTACCATGGCTTGCGCAATGGCTGCTCCCAGAAACGGGTCTTCACCGTTGCCCTCGGACACACGCCCCCAACGGGCATCACGGCAAATATCCACCATCGGACTGAATGTCCAGCAAATACCGTCGGCGCTGGACTCAATGGCTGCAATACGCGCCGATTCTTCAACCGCCTTCATATCCCATGTACACGATAATCCTAAAGGAATGGGAAACACCGTTTCATATCCATGAATAACATCCATACCAAATAAGAGAGGAATACCCAAACGACTTTCTTCAACCGCCTGCTTCTGTACATCGCGGATACGTTCCACGCCTTTCAGATTGAAAAGCCCGCCCACTTCACCGGCACGAATACGTTTGGCCACATTACTACTTTTAGCCTGACCGGTCGTAATCTCACCGGTAACCGGCAGATTCAACTGACCTATTTTCTCTTCCAGGGTCATCTTCTTCATTAAATCGTCGATGAAACGATCCATATCAACCGGAGATTTCTGTGCATACGTACTAACGGCAGTAAACACCAACAAGACTAAAAATAATTGTAACTTGAAAAGTAAATGCTTCATGTTTTTCATGCTTTTAATTGATAGAAATATTATTTTACTGCAAATAAAAGAAAAGCATGCGACAATCTCCACATCCCGTACTACAACAAAAGTACAACCATCACTAAAAAACAAAAGAGGAAGTACAATATTAGTACTTCCCCCATTAATATTTCACTGTAAAGCAGCTATTTAAAGTCTGTCTCTTATACACATATCCGAGCC
>ERZ1504945.381-NODE-381-length-17705-cov-5.896827_pt1 | contig 17705 bp, 10 predicted proteins | sample MGYA00574596_ERZ1504945 | MGnify/ENA primary metagenome ERZ1504945 (study PRJEB39906, sample SAMEA3182083) | gut metagenome | biome: human; feature: gut; material: Stool; isolation source: human stools | place: Canada | collected 2012-12-04 ... | reverse complement strand
GACTTGGGTAGTACCCGCACCCTGACCGGCATACAATATCTACCCAGAATGGAAAGCGAGGTACCGGGTGGAATCAAAGACTTCAAGGTTTACGTAAAATCCAAGGCTTTCAACTATTAGGCCGGATTTACAACACTAATAGATTCTTTAGACACGGATTACATGAAAAATCATGGATAATAAATGAAGAATATCCATGATTTTTCGCGTAATCCATGCCTAACTTAAAATCAATCAAACAGATTTTCCGTACAATTCATCGTCTACCACAGCCAGCATTCCCTCCACTTGAGCCAATGCCAGCATACGGCCATGAAAAGAATAACCTGCATTGTACCCTTTATCCTCGTCGCCCAACATCATGCGACCGTGGTCCACACGCATCGGCAATCCCGGATTTTCTTTCTCAAAGATACGAATCAAATCAATGAGGTGTCCCCTTCCCTCCAGATGGGAACTTTCGATAAAGTTTCCACCCGGTATTGCCTTCGTACTGCGCAAATGCACAAAGTGGGTACGCCTGGCAAACTTCCTTGCCAGTTCACGGGTATCATTCTGTTCACCCGCACTCAATGAACCGGCGCAAAAAGTCAGGCCATTATGGGGATTGTCCACTGCACTCAGTATCCAGGCAATATCTGCCTCGTCTGTCACAATGCGCGGCAACCCCAATACCTGAAAAGGAGGGTCATCGGGGTGTACACACATATTCACCCCATATTCCTCGCATACCGGCATGATGGCAGACAAGAAATAACGCATATTCTCGCGCAGAGCCTCCCGGTCTATCCCTTTGTATAGCGCCAGCAAACGTTTGAACAGGGTTACCGGCTCCTTGTCACCTTCCTTGATGTTGCCATTTACGAATCCTTGTGTCTTTACGATAATCGTATCTACCAGCTCTGCCTTTTCAGACTCCGTAATCACCTTATCCAGTTCTGCCACCTTGTCCAGCTCTTCCGGAGAATAATCGGCTTCCGCATTCTCCCGTTCCAATATCTTCAGGTCGAAGTAGGCAAAACGGATTCTGTCGAAATAAAGAGAAGATGTCCCGTCTTCCCAGGGATGTTGTAAGTCCGTGCGAATCCAGTCAATCACCGGCATGAAGTTGTAGCATACCGTCCGGATGCCTGCCTTGCCGAGATTGGCAAGGCTTATCTTGTAGTTCTCTATCAATCGGTCACGCTCACTCCCCGCATATTTGACAGCCTCGCACACCGGCAGACTTTCTACTACAGACCAGCGCAATCCGAAGGATTCAATATAATCCCTCAAATCTTCAATGGCTTCCAACGTCCATATTTCACCGTTGGGAACTTCATGCAAGGCAGTGACAACGCCTTCCACTCCTATCTGTTGCAACATGGCAAGGGTTATCTTGTCTTTCTTGCCAAACCATCTCCAAGTCTTTTCCATTCTTTATTATTAATTTTCTTGTTTTTCAGGCGTTCAAACCACCCGTTACCTTTTTGCAAAAGTAAGAAAGAATATGAGAACTGTCCATTCTGAATGGATAGATTTGTTTGTTCGCAATGAAAACAATATCTTAGCACTTCATTACATATATTAATTACGCTTATGCAAGACTTTATAAACGGACGTTGCGGCTGGTGCGGAACCGACGAGCTGTATGTGAAATACCACGATGAAGAGTGGGGAAAAACGGTAACAGACGACAAGACACTATTCGAGTTTCTTGTATTGGAAAGTGCCCAGGCGGGACTGAGCTGGATAACCATCCTCAAAAAGCGGGAAGGCTACCGCAAAGCCTTTTGCAATTTCGATGCCGCGCAAGTGGCGCAAATGACCGACGAAGACGTGGAACGGCTGATGCACTTTGACGGCATCGTGAAAAACCGTCTGAAAATCAAATCGACCATCACCAATGCAAGGCAGTTTCTTGCCATACAGAAAGAATTCGGCAGCTTTTACAACTATACGCTATCCTTCTTCCCCGACCGGAACCCCATTATCAATCATTTTCAGTCATTGAGTGAGATTCCGGTATCATCTCCCGAATCAGATGCCATGAGCAAAGACATGAAAAAACGGGGATTCAAGTTCTTCGGCTCTACCATTTGCTATGCCCATCTGCAAGCTTCCGGGTTTATCAACGACCATCTGACAGATTGCATTTGCCGGAAAGGGTAAGATAAGGCATCCCCTCTTCATCAAACCGGACCGGAATCCAAAGATATTCCGAATACATCAGGCTCTTGGGCCGCCAAATATCGGCCATGAAAAGGTAGCGGTTACCGGGAAGCTGCAATACGTAAGTGCTTTGACCGCCGAAAGTCTTATCACTTCCCTCACCCCGACAAGGGTTGGGATGCTGTGTCCACGGTCCCCAGATGAAAGGAGCCGAGAACAGACGCGCCGCATTGGGTGCCCAACCGGTACATCCGGAGGTTATCATCCAGTAAGTGCCGTCTTTCTTGAAGATGGCCGGTGCCTCATTGTGTCCCCCCGGAAAGAGACGGACATATTTTCCGGAATGTCCTTGATAGTCATCTGTCAGTTCGGCTATTTGCAAGGTCAGATTCTCTTCCGAAGAGTAGATATGATAAGCTATCCCATCATCGTCAACATACAATGTCATGTCACGGGACATCTGTCCGCCCTCCAAGTCACGCTTCACGAACAACCCCTTATTTACAGCCTCTCTCCACTCGGGTGTCCACCATTCTTCAAACTGTTCCATATTCCACTGCATGTCCCGTTCTTCCTCCGTCATATTCAGCGGAAATATTCCAGGGCAGACACGACTCGAAGAAACAAAACAATAAGGTCCCGTCGGAGAATCACTGACAGCCACTCCCGCACGGGCAGCCTCATAGCCTTTACCCTTCAGCTCCAAATGAAACCACATGACAAATTTCTTCGTCCTTTTGTTGTAAATCACCTTGGGACGTTCCATAATACAGCCTTTCTCTATTTCATTGCCCGCTTCTTCCGATACAGACAAGGCCACCCCCTCGTATCTCCAGTTACATAAATCGGTAGAAGAGTAGCAAGTTACTCCCACTTCCGTAGAGAATCCCTTTGCCGGACGGTGTTCACCGAACCAATAATATTTACTGTCAAATAACAGTATACCACCACCGTGTGCATTAATATACTCCCCGTTTACATCGTTCCACACTCCGGCCGGAACCATTCGTCCTTTCCCTTTAAGGTGGAATCATTTTGTGCCTGCAGACCGGTGATTGACGCTACGATAACCAACCATGCCCCTAAAAACTTGAAATTAAAATTAGTCATACTCTGTCTTGTTTCTATTTATAAAGAAGGGAGCAGGACGCCTTCTCACCGGAAAGTGTATCCTACCCCCTAAATCAAATACCTATTGAAAAATGCCTTTATTTCTCAGCCGGCTGGTCAGCTACCACCGGCCAATAAGGATTCTGGTAAAGAATGGAAGTCGATACATCCGCTCCCGAAGTGGCTGTCAACTGGAACTGCTTGATCATGATAGGATTCAAATAGTGTGCCATCTTCCAAGTACAGCCGTTATAGGCAGACTGGTTGCTGCTTCTCTCGAACGGACGGAGATACTCACTCTTGTCTTTCGATGAGACATTAGCTTTGTCTGTCCCGTCAGCAACCAAAATGGATTTTCCATTATCATCCAAATACCAGTCCTCCATCGGAGTATTCCACAAATGCATACCTTCCAGATGGCTGGGAGCAGTCATCAGTTGGTCCATAGAACGCCAACGGCACAAGTCCATGTAGCGAAGACCTTCAGCCAGGAACTCGCAACGACGTTCACGACGGATATTATACAGAGTCTTGTCAGAGATGACACTTCCACCCGTATAGGCTCCCCAATCATTTTCAGCCTCCTTGCTCATGTCCGTTGCAGCGATAGTCTTGTCAAAATCAGTACTGATGCCGGCACGTTGACGAAGTACAGTCCAATATTCACGAGCCGTAGCATCCAGCGTTCCATTGAGCAGATAACTTGCTTCCATATAATTCAGCAGAGCCTCAGCTGCACGGAAACATACAGCTGCCGTATAACCACCGCCATTGGCATAATACTTACGGTTGAATGAACCACCCTTGCGCAATGCATAGCCGGTAGCATAGCCACGCTCACCGTCACCACTCGTAATGGCCGGATAGGGCTCTTCCATCACAACCTCCGTACCTTCATTATTATCAACTTCAAAAAGGATGTTCTTCTGTCCCGGTTCTTTCAGGAAGATACTGAGACGCGGGTCACGGTTTACACGTACATCAGCAACCGTCTTGTCGCCCATATAATAGCCGTCACCATCCGCATAAGAACCGTGAGCATAAACCGGAGTACCATCCTTCATCAGGAAATTCTGTACGAATCCACGGGTCAGACCGATACGGTAATTACCACGTCCGGCAGCGGCATTGATGTTATGAGTAGAGAGTCCGCGGGCATACTGGCGCCACAACAGTACTTCCTTCACATCCGAAAGGTCTTCTTGTGCAAACATATCAAAGTAAGGATTTGACGGGTCATCAGCTGATTGTTGCAACACACCGGTATTCTCCGTCAAATTCCCTTTGTATTTATCTGCTACAAGTTTGGAAGCTTCTACGGCCTGTTCCAAGAAGTACTTCACTTCATTATCAAGGTTTCCGCTCGGATACTGGTAATTGTTGTGAAGAGATGCCCCCGGCCAGCCTTCTCCACCAGGTACGAATGCCGTACCCTTGAAATTCTGCAACCAAGTAGCCTCGAACAGTGCCACACGTGACTTAACCAGCATCGCAGCATCCTTATTGATACGGGTCGTCGCCATATCGACATCACTCATATAGGCATAAGCCTTGTCAAGATCGGAAATGATGAAACGTGCCACTTCATTACGCGGAAAACGTTTGCTGGCTTCACGGAGAGCTTCCATCTCATCGGCAAGCGGTTGGTTGATAATCGGGAAGTCGCCGAACAACTGAAGCTTCTTAAAGTACTCGTAAGCACGCAGGAAGTACATTTCTCCGATATAGTGCTTGATGGTGGCTACACTCCCGGAAATTGTATTTTGTGAACCGCTCATGTCCTCACCGAATTTGGGAAGTGCTTCAGACAAAAAGAAATTAATACGATAGATGCGTTCGAACTTCCAATTGTCACTTTCGCTATGAGGTACTTTCCAGCGATCCTGGGTATAGCGGTCATTGGCATTCACCTCTATCTGGTTATCGGTTCCTTTGTCTTCACCGAAGATGCCATAAGTCCACTGGCCGAATGACGGAAGGACATTGGGATATTCATCATTCAGATTGGCTTCCAACTGGGCCGCAGTGGAGTAATAGGTTTCGGGAGAAATGCTTGACATCGGCTCTCTGTCCAGAAAATCATCGCAGGAAGTCGTTCCGGCAATCACTGCCATTGCCATGAACGCTTTTACAATATATCTATAATTCGATTTCATAATATTCTTCATTATTTATGGGATTAAAGTGATACGCTAAGTCCAAAAGACCAAGTTCTTGAAAGCGGGTATGCATTACCGGCACTCTTGATAGGTGCAGAAGCATTGCTGTCCGTGTTACCACCGCTGATGGTTTCGGGATCGAACAACTTGCTCAGTTTGGTTCCCGTCCACAGATTCTCGCCCGATACGAAGATGCGGCAGTTGGTGATACCGATTTTGCGAATCATGGAAGCAGGCAATGTGTAGCCAAGCTGGAAGTTCTTCAAACGGATATAAGACGCATCCTGCAGATAGCGGGTTTGGGTTTCCTGGTTCTGGGTACTGTCAAATCTCGGACGCGCATAGTATGAATTGACATTGGCGGCAATCTCATGACCGGCCAGCCCGACGGGTTCATCACGGAAGTAATCTTCGTGTTCCTTCAAACCGGTTGACCACCACATACCCCATTGGCCAACGCCCCAGAAGATATTGGAACCCTGCCAGTAGTCACGCTTCATCACTCCCTGGAAGAAGAGGCGAACATCAAATCCCTTGTAATTGGCATTCAAGTCAAGACCGAAATGATAACGGGGAGTATTGTTGCCTATCACCTTCAAGTCACCGTGGTCCTCCAAAGTCTGTGCACCTTTGGTGATGCCCGGTTTGCCATCCTGGTCGGCATACATGATGTCACCGGCAGTCCAAACGCCGGAACCGATGGCACTTTGTCCGCCCACTTTATTCAGATGCGCCTGCATCTCATCATCTGTCTTGGCAATTCCCACGGTTTCAAAGCCCCAGATTTCACCAATCTCGCGGCCTGCGATATAAGTATTGATTGAGTTTGTCGGGTTACCCGGGTATCTGTCTATATAAGTACGTGCATCAGAAACATTGAACTTAATGCCATAGCCCATACCGAAGTTGGTGCGGTCCTGCCATCCGATGGTAAGTTCCCAACCCTTCGTCTTCAAGTCACAGTTATTGGTCTTGGGAGTCGCAATACCCAATGTAGCGGGCAACTCTACAGACGGACCTACCATATTGTCCGTATAACGGATATAAGCATCGAATGACCCGGTCAGACGGTTGTTGAACAGCCCCCAGTCAAGACCGATATTCCAGGTACGCACTTTCTCCCAAGTCAAGGCTGTACTGATAAGGTCGCCTACATAAGCAGTGTTTGGTTTCAGTCCATTCTGCAGCCAGCTTCCGTTTGCCTGCTTCAATGTCATGGCACGATAAGTAGGATACCAGCCGTTTGTATTCATATTCCCCAGTTCACCATAAGAGAAACGGAACTTCAACTGATTGCAAACATCCGCAAAATCTTCCCAGAAGTTTTCCTGGGCAATGTTCCAACCCAAAGAGAAGGAGGGAGACAACTGCCAACGATTGCCACGGCGGAAGCGGGAGGTACCATCATAGCGCAGATTGGCCTCTGCCAGATAACGACCTTTATAATCATAGTTCAAGCGGCCAAAGAAACCCGCTGTGGCCCACTCATTACGATAGCCACCCACCTCGGGCACCTTATCCTTACCGGCGCCGTCAATATTCGAAATCAAGTCCAGTTCCGGAAGGTCTTCCACCTGCAAGCCATATCCTTTGGCACTAAAAAACTTCTGGCGCATTTCTTCGGACTGAAAACCACCCATTACCTTAAAATTATGATCATCATTGATAGCAAGAGAATAAGTGGAGTAAATATTCCAGTTCATGTAGCTCTCTTTCTTGTAGTCTTGATAGAGACTTGAGGTTCCTTGCGTATCCACAATATTTCCACTCACATCGTGGTTATAGTAAGGAAGTCCGGTTTCACGTGTATCTATAGAATTGGTACTATAGTTGAACTCAACATTGGTAATCCAATTCTTCACGGGTTCGAATACCAAGCTTGCCTGATGATAAACCTTATCTGTCTGCACATCGCGCTCACCACCCAATGCAAGTGACATCGCCGGCGTATCGGCATTACCATTAAAATAATAGCCGTTTTCATCATAAACCGGAAGATTAGGCCAAGTCTGACGGCCAATTCTCTCATACAAACCGCCACCAAAATTGGTAGGACGGCCAAGGTCTTGACGGACATAACGCAAGCTGTAATTGAACTTCAACCATTTGGTCAGCTCGGCACCAAATTTGGCAGTAGCATTATAGCGCTTCAAGTCATCGGAACCATGACGGAGCAAACCATTCTGATCCAGATAGCCCAATGAAGCATAATAATTGAACTTGTCACCACCACCGCTTACACTGAAATTATGTTCTTGCGAGAAGGAAGAACCCTTGTAGATTTCGGAAAACCAGTCAGTATTGGCATACGCCGTAGTAAACGGGTCGCCTGCCGGTTTACCCCATACATTGCCATCAGTAGGCAAACCGCCACGATTAGTACCTCCCGCAGCCTGGAAGTCAAGCATCTGCTGCATCACTGTATCAGAGAACTGGGCATTGTCCTGACCGTTGCGTGCAGCCTCATTGAAGTAGTTGGCAAAGGTATAGGAGTCCATCATCTCCGGCAGATTCACCGGACTGTTGAAGCGGAAGCTGTTGTTGTAGTTGATAGTCGGCTTGCCCGATTTGCCTTTCTTGGTAATCACCAAGATAACACCGAACGGTGCACGCGACCCATAAATAGAGGAAGCGGCAGCATCCTTCAATACAGAAATATTCTCGATGTCCTGCGGATTCACCGTATTGATGTCACCTTCCATACCGTCAATCAAAATCAGCGGACTTCCGCTTGAGCCGTCACCGATGGTACCGTTGCCACGGATATTGATGGACATGTTCTTGTCCAGTTCACCGGTATTGGTCGTAATCTGCAAGCCCGGTACCAAGCCCTGCAATGCCTGCGTGGCATTCGCTACCGGACGTGCTTCAATTTCCTTCGCCGTAGCCAGCCCCACAGAACCTGTCAGGTTCACCTTCTTCTGCGTGCCGAAACCTACCACTACCACCTCGTCCAGTATTTCGCTGTCTTCTTTCAGAGTCACAGTAAAGGATGTTTTTCCAGCCACCGGCAGCTCTACCGTCTTATAACCGATAAAGCTGATTGTCAAAGTGGCATCCGAAGGGACTTTCAAGGAGAAATTACCGTCAATGTCGGTAATTGTTCCATTCGTCGCATTCCCTTTCTCCACTACACTGGCACCAATCACCGGTCCCATCGCATCATTAACCACACCTTTTACATTGATTGTCGAACTCTGTGCGTTCAAGAACTGAACATTCAACAGAAGGGCCATGCAAATGGCCAAAGTGACATACACTTTCAGCCCGAGTCCTTCAAAGAATCTCTGTCTTTTCATTGTATAAACTTTAAGATTAAACATTAATTGTTTCACTTTCACTCTTCATTTTAACCGTGAAAACAATGGCAAATGTAGGCGAATGCTGATAGGAAGACCTCCAATAATGCTTCTACGAGGTAGAATTTTAGTTATTCGACCTAATTGAAGCATAATTTGACTTGATCTATGACTGTATGAAGCGTTCCTGATATTCCGTTGGCAACATGCCGAATTCCTTTTTGAAACAAGAGCTAAAATATTTTGGGTCATTAAAACCGACGGCATACGCCAGATCGGAAATACGCACGGAACTCCCCTTCTCCTCCATAATGCGGCAGGCCGCTTTCAGACGGATGTTACGGATAAAGGCAGAAGTATTCAGTCCCGTCAGGGATTTCAGTTTCTTGTAAAGGGTGGACTTGCTGGTGCCCATCTCCTCCACAAACTGGGGCTGGTCGAAATCTGAATCTTCCAGATGGCGGTTTACGCAGTCAATGGCACGCTGCATGAAGTCCTCATCAATGCTGGTATAGTCCAGTTCCTTGATTTCGAACACCAGTTGGTTCTTAAAGTCATGCGCCTTGCGTTCTTTGTATTTCAGCAGATTGCGGATGCGTGCATGCAGCACGGCCAGGTTGAACGGTTTACTGATAAAGGCATCCGCCCCCACTTCATAAGCTTCGGCACGGTCTTCCTCCTTGTTCTTGGCTGTCAGAAGAATCACGGGAATATGACTGAGTTCCAACTTGTTCTTCACACACCTGCAAAACTCGATGCCGTCCATTACGGGCATCATCACGTCCGAAACAATCAGGTCAATATCCTCATTGTCAAGCACAGTCACAGCCTCCTGACCGTTTTCGGCCGTATGGACATTGTATTCACGTTTCAGCAGCCGGACCATTAACTGCAAAAGCTCCTCATTGTCCTCCACCACCAGTATGGTATGAGCTTTGGGCTTTTCAGCAACCACATTCTCCGCATTCTCCTCTTCAAGATAGGTAACGGTTTTCTGTACCGGAAGTACAGCTTCCTCATCAATCTGTTCTTCCTTAAAGTAAGAGCGGTCTACGGGCAAGGTCACGATGAATTCCGTTCCCCGGCCTTCCTCGCTCTCCACTTCAATGCTTCCTCCATGCAGCTCCACCAAGTCCTTTACCAAAGAAAGGCCGATGCCCGTACCAATGGTGTTGAACTTCCGGTAATCCCCCTCGTAGAACCGCTTGAAGAGGCTCTTCTGCTTGTCCTTTGAAATGCCACTGCCATTATCCTTTACATGCAACCGGACGAAGTCCCTGTCTTCGGCATACATCAGCGTGACTTGTATATAGCCACCCTCCTTATTATATTTGGCGGCATTGGAAAGCAGGTTGTAGAGAATCTTGTCCAGCTTGTCCGTATCAAAATAACCGATAATCGACTCCGGATTACAGAGTACGGAGAAATGTATCTTGCGCTTTTTGACAAGCGGCAGGAAAGATTCGGCTTCATTTTTCACAAACGCCGCCACATCTCCTGGAGAGACACGCAACTTCAGATTGCCGGTTTCTGCTTTACGAAATTCAAGAATCTGCTGCAACAGACGGATGAGCCTGCTGATATTGCTACCCATTACCGTATAAAGGTCGTCATGCCCGGGAAACCGCATCTTCAACTCATCGACGGTAGCCGAGATAATGGTCAGCGGAGTCAGCAGTTCATGCGTGATATTTGTAAAGAACTGCAATTTGGCATGATTCAGTTCTTCCAGTTTGGACTTCTCCATCTCCCGAAGATGCAGCTCATTACGCAGCTGCATCCTGTTCTTTGCTGTCCGGAGAATGAAGCAGACAATAGCTGCCCCTATCAGTGCATAAATGATATAAGCCCACCATGTAGCCCAGAACGGTGGTAATACCACCACCTCAAGTTCACGGATTTCCTGACTCCAAATGCCATTTTCATTGGTGGCTTTCAGACGGAACCGATAAGTGCCGCTCTTCAAATTATTATAATAGGCAAAACGGCGGTTGGCATCCGTATATTGCCAATCCTTGTCAAAACCTACAAGCTGATAGGCATACCGATTTAAACCGGGATTCTTATAAGTAAGGGATGCGAATTCAATACTGAAATTATTATATCCGTAAGGCAGATCTAACTTCCGTGTAAACGAAGGCATGACAGAAGAAATCCGTTCTCTGACCTCCGGTTCCAATACCGCAAAAGAACGGTTGAAGATTTTTATATCCGTAATCAGATAAGGCACGGCTTCATTGTCTTTCTCCAGAGATGCAGGAAAGAAACTGTTATAACCCTTATTTCCTCCAAAGAATAACTCGCCCTCCCTACTACAAGAAGACTGTGATATGAAGAAGTTATCCTGCAGACCGTCTGCTGTCGTATAGACACGGACCGTAGCCAAATCCTCGTCCATCGGTACAAAAAGCTGTACCAGCCCCATATTGGTCCCCATCCATAGACACCCTTGCCTGTCTTCCTCTATAGACCCTATCATGTCAGCGGACAGCTGATATTCCTGATTCTTTTCCGTAAATACATTTTCCTTATAATCATATAGATACAACCCTCCTCCCTCAGTTCCGGCCCATAGCCTTCCCGATTTATCCACATGCAAACACAACACCGAGTTCGTTGCCAGCTGGCCGTTGTTATAACTATAGTTACTATATTTCAGCGTTTCGGGATGCTGCACATCCCCCATAATATGTATAATTCCATAGTTGGCTGTCGCAATCCAGAAGCTGCCATCCGCATCCTCCACAATGTCCTTCACATGATACCAATCTGCCAACCCGCCTCCGGTAAAAGAAAGTGTTCCGAACCTATAATGCCCTCCATCGGCCAAACTGATTCCCATACCGCCGCGACAGCCTACCCAACAATTCCCCTTACTGTCCTCACACAAGGCCGAAACGCAATCCGAATAGAGATAAGGCGTGTCGGATTCAGTCAGCACCTTCACTTTCTCTCCTTTCTCATAAATCAAGATACCACCGTCATAGGTAGCGAACCATACTTCTCCATTCTTACGCTGAATAATGTAATTGACCGTGGGTACACTGGGAATATCCGAGAATTCCGGGATATGGGAAAAGAACGACAACACACCGGTTTCATAATCCTTGCGTGCCAGCCCATAACTTCCGGTACCCAGCCAAAGGTCTTTATCTGCATCGGCAAACAAAGCGCGGACGGCAGTAGTAGGCACGTCATCCTCTGCCAGATTCAAAGAATAGAAAGTAAATGGAGATTGTTTCGTGTCTATCATCAGGACACCGCCGCCAATGGAACCCAGCCAGATATTATTGAAGCGGTCGCGCAACAGTGAATTTATTTCATCACAAGGTATATGATATGCCGAATGCAACGACTTGTAATTAATGAATGTACCGGGATTCTCCTGCTTCATAATGCTCAGCCCCACCCGGGTCCCTATCCACAAGGTATGGGTGTGTACATCCTCCACAATATCATAAACAATATTGTCCGACAAGCTGGCATCATCCCCTATCCGATGCGAATAATGTGTATAAAACACGTTTGCCATATCCTTGGGATGATTCAAGAGAAATAATCCGCAATCCCAACCACCGACCCACATTTTCCGGTTGGAATCCTGATAGATAACATGTGCCGAGTTCCGTTCATTGATTTTGGGATATGCATAGAATTTATCCTCCTTCCGGGAATAACGAAAAAGACCACTGGACCAGGTACCGACCCACAAATCCCCATCCGAGTCCTCGAACAACGATTTGATGGAAGCTGCGGGAAATATACCATCGGTGGACTTGCCGTCATACATCACGAAGGAGTCCTTCTCTGCCACATACCGGCATAAGCCGGAATCCGTACCAATCCATACCTCATTTTCCCGGGTGACCAACAGGCATGAGACCGCATTGTTTGGAATGGCAGGCGCAGTATATTGACGGATTTCTCCGGTTTTCTTATTGAGTGTGTTCAACCCCTCTTGTGTACCAATCCACAAGAAGCCGTCATTGTCATCGGCAAAACAATAAATGTTGTTACTGGTCAACAAACCGGGAGTATTCAAGCTCGATTTATAGACAGTAATCTGGTAACCGTCGTATTTACAGAAACCATACCGGGTAGCAAACCACAAAAACCCTTCCTTATCCTGATATATTTTCTGGACCTCATCCGTCGGTAATCCGTCTAATGTAGAAATCTGCTTGAACTTCAAACGGGAAATAACATCCCCATCAGCCGCATGCCCCAAGGCAGGATACATTGTCCAAAAGCTGAACAGGAGAAGACACGTATGCAGACAAAAAAAACTTACTCTATTTTTCATATACCAGATATTAGGAATTATGACAAATATAGCAAGTTCAGCTCACTTTAAAGAAGAATTATACTCTTTTTTTGTCTGCAAATACTTCAAACGAGGCTTTATTCCTTACCTTTACAGCCGTGTTCTACACCCTAACCGTAGACAAGCAAACAACATATGGAAAATAAATTCGACTACCAGTCTGTGCCTTATGGCTTTGCACATTGCTTCAACAGCCAGTGCGTCCATAAGGAAGAATGCCTGCACCACTTGGCTGCTACCAATTGCACCTCGCAATGTCCTACTTTAAGCATCATCAATCCGAACTGTATCCCTGCCGATACCACCAACTGCCCTCATTTCCGGAAAGCCCTGAAGTGCCGGGTTGCATGGGGCATCCGGCACCTGCTGGACAACGTACCCCACAAATGTGCAGCCCCGATGAGGAACCAGCTTGTAGGACACTTTGGCAAGACCACCTATTATCGCTTTTACCGCCAGGAACAAGGCTTGTTTCCAAAGGCACAAGCATATATCCGTCAGGTTTTCAAACAATACGGAATTGCCGAAGAACCGAAATTCGAGAGATACAGCGAAGAATACAGCTACAACGATTGAAGCATCCGGACAGCTCAGCTTCTACAAAGTTTATTTTTGAAAAACATCTGTCATGCTATCACGCAGAGGGGGATATCCTTTTGATTATAAACCGATTAAAGCGTGAAAGATACCCGTGATAGATAAAAATCTTCACAACCATCCATCACGCCATAACAAAAGCAGTATCCGATACTTACTTCATTCACCACAGAATAGTGATATATGCTTAGTTCTCAGTATGAAACTTTTAGTTTCTTAAACAAATACCAAAAGTTTCAACAACAAATACCATTGGTTTAAACCTTCTAAAATAAAAGTTTCAACAAGAGAAACTGAGAGTTTTCCTTAGGAAAACTATTGATTTCAACAAGCAAAACCTTTTGTTTCAACAAGCAAAAACCAGCGTGGAAGTCTGCACAAAGCATCCCAAATCACCTGCTTTTTCGACTCAAAACATCAGATTTTCCACAGAAAAACGCTGGAATAGACCTAAAAAAGCATGGAATCACTTGCAAAAAGAGCCTGATTGTCGTACCTTAGTACACTGTAAGCAAACCATTTTGCCTGCATGTGACAAAACAAAAAATAGAAATGAAAATCACCCAACTGAGAGAAAAAGACGGGAATCTGACACTGAGCACGACAGACTTAGACACCTTCCTACAGAAAATCAAAACGGAGACCAAAACCCAGCCCGTATCCACTTTCCGCCAGCAACTGCGATACTGCTTGCCCGGCAAGCGCTGCAACGAGGCAGACCGACTGCCCAAAGTACTCCCGGCAGCCGAATTCCGCAAGACGAACGGTGTCTGCCAGATGAAAACCTACAACGGCATCGTGGAACTGACCGTAGGCCCGCTTTCCGGCAAGTCCGAAATAGCCCTTGTGAAACGTCTTGCCTGGGAACAGCCCCAGACGCGGCTCGTATTCACCGGTTCCAGCGGACGGACTGTAAAGATTTGGACTACCTTCACCCGTCCGAACAATTCGCTGCCGGGCAAACGGGAAGAAGCCGAAGTATTCCACGCCCATGCCTACCGCCTTGCCGTGAAATGCTACCAGCCCCAACTGCCTTTCGACATTCTGCTGAAAGAGCCCAAGCTGGAACAGTACTCCCGCCTCTCCTTCGACCCCGAAGCCATGTACCGCCCGGACTCCATACAGTTCTATCTTGCACAGCCCGCCTCCATGCCCGACGAAACCACCTATCGGGAAGCCCTGCAAGACGAGAAGTCACCCCTGACGCGCGCCGTGCCGGGATATGAAGCCGAAGAAGCCATCATCATGCTGTTTGAAGCCGCCTTGCAGAAGACTTTCGCCGAAGCGACGGGTGCCGGTGCCGACAACAGCCTGCACTCCCTGACCGTACGCCTTGCCGAGAACTGTTTCCGTTCGGGCATCCCCGAAGAAGAGACCGTGAAGCGTACCTATTTCCATTATTATCTGCGCCAAAAAGAGACTGTCATCCGGCAGATTGTAAGAAGCGTTTACCAAGAGAACAAAGGCTTCAATACCCAAAGCAGCCTCAGCAAAGAGCAAAGACTTGCCATACAGACGGACGAGTTCATGAAACGCCGCTACGACTTCCGCTACAACACCCAAGTGGGTGAGGTGGAATACCGTGAACGCCACTCGTTCCGTTTCCGCTTCTCCCCCATCGACAAGCGCACGCTGAACAGCATTGCCCTCGACGCACAGAGCGAAGGCATTCCCCTGTGGGATAGGGACATCAGCCGATATATCTACTCCAACCGCATCCCGGTATTCAATCCGCTGGAAGATTATCTGTACGACCTTCCGCACTGGGACGGGAAAGACCGTATCCTGGCACTCGCCCAGACAGTACCCTGCAACAACCCGTACTGGGCCGAACTGTTCCACCGCTGGTTTCTCAACATGGTGGCACACTGGCGCGGCAATACCGACAAGAAATATGCCAACAGCGTCTCCCCCTTATTGGTAGGTGCACAAGGCACCCGCAAAAGCACCTTTTGCCGAAGCATCGTCCCGCCCGAGCTGCGTGCCTATTATACGGACAGCATCGACTTCTCGCGCAAGCGCGACGCCGAACTTTACCTCAACCGTTTTGCGCTCATCAACATCGATGAATTCGACCAAATAAGCAGCACCCAGCAAGGATTCCTGAAACATATCCTCCAGAAGCCGGTGGTCAACGTGCGCAAGCCATACGCCAATGCCGTGCTCGAGATGCGCCGATACGCCTCGTTCATCGCCACCAGCAACCAGAAGGACTTGCTGACCGACCCCAGCGGCAGTCGCCGGTTCATCTGCATAGAAGTGACGGAAGCAATAGACACCAACCGCCCGATAGACTACAACCAGCTTTATACCCAGGCCATGCACGAACTGGACCACGGCGAACGCTATTGGTTCGACCAGTCGGACGAACGGATTATGACGGAAAACAACCACGATTTCGAACAGATACCGCCCGAAGAGCAACTGTTCTACCACTATTTCCGCGTTGCCGGAAATGACGAGGAGGGAGAATGGCTGTCGTCTGCCGAAATACTGAACCGCCTGCGCCGGTACAGCGCCATCCCGCTGTCCACCAAGAGAGTGAATGTATTCGGAAGGATACTGCAGAAACATGAAGTGCCATCCCGCAGAACACGGTTCGGCACGCTGTATCATGTGGTGGAGTGCAAGAGACAAGAAGATTAGTCTTTAAAATATTCAGACACCGGCAATGCTTCTATCGTTTTATCTCCTACGGAAAATTTGTCATGTTGGTTATAAGTGAGTATCAGTCCATGCCCCATCTTGAAGAAAGACAAGGCATCCAGTAAGCCATCTACTTCCCTTTTCCGGTTTTCTGCGGTCAAGGCATAGCATACCTGGATGGCAAGCTGGGGCACAGAATTGCGTACAACTATAAAGTCGCATTCCTTCCGGTTCTCATTATAATAGAATATCTCAGAATAACGGCGACGCAATTCCGCAAAAACCATGTTCTCCAGCCTCCGACCCTCATCACGGGTGAAAGATGGAGAGGTGACAAATACAACACCATTGTCCACACAATACACTTTCTTCGGGTTCAACAGTTGCGCTTTATATGAATATGAAAATTTCGGAACAAAGTTTATCAAGTAAGTCTGTTCGAAATAAGAGAAATAATCAGACACAGTAGAAGTACTTTTCATTCCCAGTATCTGTTTCAGTTTTGTAGCAGACACCAGATTGCCCACATTCCCCATCAAATAGGCCAAGAGACTTTTCAAAGAGTGGTCATCACGTATATTATATCTCACGGCAATATCACGATATACTATATCATTGACTAAATCCGTCAGAACATCCTGATCATCCAGTTGCAAGTATTGAGGGAAGCCACCCTGATGCAGATAGTCGTACAAGGAACTGTCACCGATAGTCTTACCCGTAAAACCGCAATATTCAGCATACGAAAAAGGGAACAGTTCTTTCGTAATATGTCTTCCTGTCAACTTCGTGCCCAATTCACGACTCAACATCGAAGCATTGGAGCCGGTGATTCCCACATAAAACCCTTCATCCAACTTGCCCCGAATATACACCTCCCAACCATCAACAATCTGTATTTCGTCAAAAAGAAGAGCGATACACCCTTCATGTTCCTTAATAACTTCATCCACTATACGGAAATCACTGAATTCAAATCCATACAGTAAAGGGGTATCAAAATTCAAGGAGAGCACCTCTTCCGGCTTGTATCTATCCACCGATAATTGTGCCAGCAATGTACTCTTACCACAACGGCGAATACCAGATATAATCAGTGCATAGTCTGCTACCAAGGGAGGTAAAGACAACAATAGGTCACGTCGGAAACTTTGAAATTTCCTCAACCGTTCACGTTGCACACGTATGGCTTCTACTATATCCGATTTGCTTATCATAGGGCTATGTCATTTATATTCAGATACAAATATAAACATTCCATTCTGAATAAACAAATCTATCCATTTAGAATAGATAGATTTGTTTATTCGGAATGAAAGCACTACCTTAGCACCTCATTACAAAAATAACGCTTATGCAAGACATTATAAACGGACGTTGCGGCTGGTGCGGAACCGACGAGCTGTATGTGAAATACCA
>ERZ1504945.379-NODE-379-length-17751-cov-7.676481_pt1 | contig 17751 bp, 10 predicted proteins | sample MGYA00574596_ERZ1504945 | MGnify/ENA primary metagenome ERZ1504945 (study PRJEB39906, sample SAMEA3182083) | gut metagenome | biome: human; feature: gut; material: Stool; isolation source: human stools | place: Canada | collected 2012-12-04 ... | reverse complement strand
CTAAATTTCAAATATTTCAAAGAACTATTTTAGATTTTAATGGGACAGCAATGATTTTGTAGCTTGGTTAAGCCTGCGTTTCTGAAAAAAACAATATATTTGCATTCGTAAATATCGCAAAAGTAAGTAGTTACAGCGTTTTTGATGAATTCTGTTTTCTTTTTTCGCAGGTAATGTGACAGTATGAAGGATAAAATTGACGCCATAGTAGCGGGAGTCAACCGAAAGGATGAAAAGATATGGGGCGATTTCTATGATCGTTTTTATGCCGCTCTATGTGTGTATGTTTCCAAGATATTGCCGGTGCCCGATGCGGTGGAAGATTTGGTTCAGGAGGTTTTTATTTCTATCTGGGAAGGTAAGCGTACTTTCTCTGATATCAAGGAACTCGCCAATTATCTTTATCGTGCCTGCTATAATAACACCTTATTATATATACGCAATAATCAGATCCATGATACTATTTTAAGTTCTCTTGCTGAGGGAGAAGGTGTGGAAGATGAAGATATGATTTATGCTTTAACGGTAAAGGAGGAAATTATCCGCCAGTTGTATCACCACATTGAAGAACTTCCAGCCGAACAACGCCGAATCATCTTGCTGAGAATTGAAGGGTATACTTGGGAAGAGATTGCGGAACGTCTGGGAATTAGTATTAACACCGTCAAAACTCAAAAGACGCGCAGTTATAGATTTCTTCGTGAGAAGCTGGGAGATTCCATGAATTCCATAATTCTTTGTTTATTTCTCTAAAAATAAGAAAAAACATTCTGATACATATTTGCCTTTTTATAGATTGATTAAGTTTTGTTCCTTTTGTTAAAACCACCGCTATTTCTTTTCTGATGTGACAAAATGATATATTTTTGTCGCAAAAATCGATCTCTCTATATTATTCTACTAAAAAAATAGAATCTTTTTGTCACCCTTTTCTATAGGTTATGTATATCTATAATAAAGAGAAATTAAACAGTCGTTTAATTAAAAAATGGTCAATAAGATGAAGAAGTTCGAAAATGTATATCAAGATGCTGCTTTGATGAGAAGAGTTCTTTTGGGAGAAGCGGATGAAGCGGAACAACAGGAGCTTGAAAAGCGATTGGAGGAATGTTCGGACTTGCGGAAGATATATGAGCAATTGCAGAATAGTGAGACGTTGAAAGCTGCCTTTAAGGAACGTCAAAATTATTCATCGAAGAAAGCTTATCAATCTTTCCTTCAAAAAATAGGACAAGTCGAACCGGAAAGACAAAGACGTCGGTCTCTTCGCATCGGGTGGTATATTGCTGCCGCTGTCGTTATTTTCGCAGTGGGGCTTTCTTTCTATATGTTGAATAGCTCTTCTCCGAAAGAAGAAAGCAGACCTTTGATTCAGCCGGGTACGCAACAAGCACAGTTGACCTTACCCGATGGTAGTGTCATTGATGTGGATAAGAAAGAAGTAAATGTGGTAGTGGATGGTATTCAGGTAAAATATAAAGAAGGAGTACTGTCTTATCAATCAACCGTTACAACACAACACGAAGAAAAAAACGTTGAAGAGCAATCGGCAAAATCAAATGAACTGGTTATACCGCGTGGAGGAGAAAATACGGTAATCCTTGCGGATGGAACTACGGTTCATTTGAATGCTGGCTCTAAGTTAACCTATCCTGTACGCTTCGTCGGCAAGCGTAGGCTTGTAGCTTTGGAAGGTGAGGCCTATTTTGATGTCGCTGAGGATGAAAATCATCCGTTTGTTGTGCGGACCCATCTTGGAGATGTGATTGTGTTGGGTACTGCTTTTAATGTAAATGCTTACATCAACGCCTCCGTCTGCTACACGACACTGGTTCGTGGTAAAGTGCAATTCTCTGCACCGAATGTGGAAGCTATCACTCTCTTGCCGGGTGAACAGGCAGTCGTTTCGGCTAATGGTTCAGAGAAACGTACGGTGGATCTGGAAGAATATGTAGGTTGGGTAGAAGGCCTGTATGTCTTTAATAATCGTTCTTTAGGAGAAATCATGGAAACGTTCGAGCGCTGGTACGACATACAAGTATATTATGAAACCGAAGATTTACGCAACATAACTTATAGTGGTAGTTTGAAGCGCTACGGGACAATCAACTCATTCCTTGAGGCATTGGAACTGACCGGTGATCTGACTTATAAGATCAGTGGTCGGAATATTTTGATTTATGGCAAAATGGAAGATTAGAAGCAAAATAGAATATTAGATAAGTTTAATTGTTAATTTATGAGAGAAAGACGATGGCTGCTATGTTTTTTAGTGGCGATGTGCTGTACGCTTAGCACATGGGCTTTACCGTCACAAGACAAGACGGTGACTTTGAATCTGCGTAATGTCTCAGTTGAGACGGCTTTGGATGCAGTGAAGAAGCAGACAGGAGTGAATATGTTGTACAATTCACAAATGTTCAAGGGAGTTTCTCCGGTATCTGTTAATGCAAAAAATGAAAGATGGGAAGTGGCTCTTAAGTTGATTTTGAATCCGCAAGGGTTTGATTATGTGGTGAAAGATGGTATTGTTGTTATTCGTAAGATGCAGACGGAGAAGCGTGAAAATCGTATCCGTGGTATGGTTGTTGATGCGAATAGAGAGCCGATACCGGGAGCTAGTATTATTGTGAAAGGTACTCGTACGGGTACTTCTACCAATATTGAAGGTGAGTTTACACTGGATGTGAAAAACGATAAAGTGACCTTGGAAGTCTCTTTTATCGGTATGAAAAAGCAGACTCTCCAGGTGGATGCTTCTCGTAAGAAAATGCTCGAGATAACATTGGTGGATGATGTCAAGACATTGGATGATGTGGTAGTAACAGGATATAGTAATGTGCGTAAGACTAGTTTTACCGGTAGTTCTACGCAGATTTCGGGTGATGATTTACGCAAGGTGTCGCAGACCAACGTAATCGGTGCTTTGCAGACATTCGACCCTTCTTTCCGCTTGGTTAGCAATGCCCAGTTCGGTTCCGATCCGAACGCACTTCCGGAGATGTATATACGTGGCCGTTCCGGCTTTGGGGTAAAAGAACTGGATAAAGATCAACTCTCCAAATCAAATCTCGAAAATAATCCTAACCTTCCTACTTTCATTATGGATGGTTTTGAGGTGAGTATCGAGAAGATATATGACTTGGACCCTACCCGTATTGAGAGTATGACAATTTTAAAAGATGCAGCTGCTACGGCTATTTATGGTTCTCGTGCTGCAAACGGTGTGGTAGTTATCACTACAGTTGCTCCAAAGCCGGGAGAAGTCCGTGTTTCTTATAATTTTACCGGAACTTTGGAAATGCCGGATCTGAGAGACTATAATCTGGCTAATGCATCTGAAAAGCTAGAGATAGAACGTCGTGCAGGTTTGTATGACAAAGGTAATAATGGCAACAACACAACGGCAGATGGTTTGAATAAATATTATGAAAAATATGCATTGATTCAAAGTGGTATAGATACAGATTGGTTGTCTTTGCCTTTGCGTAATGCTTTTGACCATAAACATAGCCTTTATATAGAAGGTGGTACTCCTAATTTACGTTATGGGGTTGATGCATCATACAATGGTGGTAATGGGGTTATGAAAGGGTCAGGACGTGACCGTTATAGTATTGGTTTTTCATTGGATTATCGAGTAAAAAAACTACAAGTAAAAAATACGGTAAGTTTTGGACATACTAAGTCGAAGGAATCTCCTTATGGTGCTTTCAGTGATTATACAAGTTTATTGCCCTATGAGACTCCTTATAAAAATGGTACTTTGGTGAAGCAGTTATACTATTCTAGGAAAGGTAGTAATTCTGTTAATAATCCTTTATATGAAGCCACACTGAGCAATTATGAGTGGAGTGCTTATGATGAAATTATAGATAATCTGAGTGTAAACTGGTATTTGAACGATTATTTAACTGTTAAGGGTCAGTTTAGCGTAACTAAACAATATACCAGTAGTGAGCGTTTTTATGATCCGTTATCTTCTAAAGTTTCAGTTTATGGTACTACGGATACCAAATTGCAGGGTGATTTGTTCACCGGTGAAGGTAGTAGCTTGAGTTGGAATTCTAATGCTTTCTTATATTATACCCGTAGCTTTGGAAACCATAACTTTAACTTTTCCGGTGGTTGGGAAGCCTCTGCTTATAATACTGAGAACACCTCTGCCCAATATCGTGGTTTTCCGTCCGGTCAGTTTAATTCGTTGAATTATGCTTCCGAAATTTACAAAAAGCCGACTCTTACAGAAAATACGACACGTCGTGTCAGTATATTGGCTACTCTGAATTATACTTGGAATGATATTTATTTGGCCGATGCTTCCGTTCGTTTTGACGGCTCTTCCGAATTTGGTGCAAATCAGAAATGGGCACCTTTCTTTTCCGGTGGTTTGGGTGTGAACATTCATAATTATGATTTCCTGAAAGGAAATGAGAAGATTAATAAATTGAAGGTACGTGCATCTTATGGTCGTACCGGTAAAGTGAATTTCCCGGCTTATGCAGCAACTACTATGTATGAAACTTTATTTGATGAATGGTATATTACAGGTTATGGAGCTGTTCTTAAGGCGTTGGGTAATAAAGATTTGTCATGGGAAAAGACTGACAAATTCAATTTTGGTATTGAGACCCAATTCTTTAATCAACGTTTAACAGTTGATTTGGACTATTATTATGAGAAAACAATTGATTTGATTAATGATGTGACACTGTCACAAACTTCAGGTTTCTCCACCTACAAGAATAATATGGGTGAGGTTGAGAACAAAGGTTTTGAAATGCAGATACGTGCCGATATTTACAGAGATCGTAACTGGTCAGTTGCTTTATGGGGAAATATGGCTCATAATAAGAACAAAATATTGAAGATTTCTGATTCTCAGAAAGCATATAATGAACGTGTTGCGGAATTTTATAAAAAAGAATTACAATATCAGGCAATTTATAATACTTCTTTAAAAGATGCCAATTATGCAGTTCCGATTTCGCAATATGCGGAAGGGGAATCATTGACTTCTATTTGGGCAGTCCGTTCTTTAGGTATTGATCCGACTACAGGAAAAGAGCTATTCTTGAACAGAGACGGTAGCATTACTGATACATGGGATGTAAGCCAAGAGGTGGTTGTGGGTAATACTGAACCAAAGCTAAACGGCTCAATAGGTCTGAATGCTACGTATAAGAACTGGAGTTTATTCGCTGCTTTTCAATATGAGTTTGGAGGTCAGGAGTATAATCAGACTTTGGTAGATCGGGTGGAAAACGCAGATATTGCTAATGGTAATGTAGACTTGCGTGTTCTAACCCAACGGTGGCAAAAACCCGGAGATGTTGCCGAATTTAAAAATATTGCAGATAGTAAATTAACGACTTTACCGACATCCCGTTTTGTGCAAGATAAAAAGTATATTCGACTGAGTGCTTTGACATTAAGTTATGACTTTAACAGGGAATGGATTAAGAAGCATTTACATATGAATATGTTACGGTTGGAAATGAGCTCCAGTGATTTTATTAATTGGAATTCTATTCGGCAGGAACGCGGTTTGAGTTATCCCAAATCTTGGAAGGTGGATTTCTCGTTAAAAGCACAATTCTGATAAAAGGAGAAAGAAATATGAAAAAGATATATAAAACGATTGTCTTACTAGGGACGATAGCAACTTTAGGAACATCATGTAATGATTGGTTAAATGTATATCCGTCCGATCAAATCAAAGAGGAGTTTCTTTTTGAAACAGGAGATGGATACCGTGCAGCATTGAATGGTATCTACCGTAAAATGACTTCATGGAGTATTTATGGCAGTAATCTGAAATGGGGGATTATAGATGCTTGGGGGCAGGTATATGATATGGAACTGTCTGCAATCGCCAATGGCGGGCAGCCTATGAAGAAAATTGAGATTCTGGATTTTAAAAATTTAGAGCTGACTCCAACTACAGACCAAATGTGGAGTGATGCATGGAATATAGTGGCAAATTGTAATGAGTTGGCGCAACAGGCGGAATTGGCTGATAGTACACTTTTTTATGAAGGAGAGTCGGAGCGCCGGATGATTCTGGGAGAAGCCATCGGTTTGCGTGCTTACCTTCAGTTTGATTTGTTACGTGTATATGCTCCTTCACCTGCTATGAATCCGGGAGAGCGTACATTTATTCCATATGTAAACACCTATCCGGCTTATGTTAATAATCGTGAGACGGTTTCCTATTGTTTGGAGCAAATTATTAAGGACTTGCGGAAAGCGCAGGATCTGCTGTTGAAAGTAGATCAGAATTCAAATTGGAGCGACCGTTTTGAAGAAGTAAAGAATGACGAAAACCTGTTTAAGGCCAGTCGTGGATTTCGGTTGAACTATTATGCCGTTACTGCCGAATTGGCTCGTGTGTATCTGTATGCAGGTATGCCTGACAAGGCATATGAACAAGCTGATATTATTATTCAGAAAAGTGATTTATTTGCTGCACTGACTGATAGAGAAGAGGCGCTGAAGAGAATAAAAGATGGTAATTTGAAAATGTATGATGACATTATATTTGCACTTTACTCTCCTACAGACCAGGTGGAGTGGGATCGCTTGATAAATCATTCTGATGATAAGGCTGAAGGTAGTACAGATAGAGAATATTTTTTAGGTATTTCTTCTGCTATTGCCAGAGAACGTTATGGTGATGATTTGGAAACGGACTGGCGAATTTGCAATCAAATGGAACAGAGAAAGAGTGGTGATTATCGTACATTAAAATATTACGAGCAGTTGAATAGTTATAAATATGCTGAAGTCAACAACATGATTGTACCTATGTTCCGTATGTCGGAGGTCTATTATATTGCTGCAGAAGCTATTTATAAAAAAGATCTGGACAAAGCGAAAGACTATTTGAAGCTTGTGAAAAAAGGCAGAGGAGTTGAAGATGATTTAGGCAATGTGACAGAAGCAGATTTTATGGATGTTCTTGTGAATGACGCTCAGAGAGAATTTCTGGGAGAAGGACAGACTTTTTTCATGTTCAAGCGTTTAATGAGGACAATGAAAGGAAGGGAAGAAGTACAAGCGACTGAAAAGAACATGGTGTTGCCGTTGCCCGAATCGGAGAGTGCTATTTAATTTAAAAAGAATAAAAACTTATGAGAACAAAAGATATATTGTTTGCAGGAGTAATGGTATGCATGGGCATGTCATTCTTTATTTCCTGTCAAGAAGAAGGACTGGTTGTTAATGGTAATGATGTATCTTATATCAACTTTAATAAAGACATAACAAAAGATACGACTAGAATTTGTTTTGAGTTTTATCCTATGGAAGAAGGTATGGATGTAAAAATAGCAGAAGTGCCGATAGAAGTGGCTATTTCCGGTAAAGTTCAGGATAAAGATCTGGAATTTACTATCGGGATAGATGAGAGTCTGTCTACTTATCCTGCATCCCAATGTATTTTGCCGGAAAAATGCATTTTTAAAAACGGACAACTATTGGATACGATTTATGTAAAGCTGAAAAATTCGGATGATTTAAAGACGGTTACCAAATATGTTGCATTAAAAATAAATGCAGGTGGTGAAGTCAGTGAAGGCTTAGCCACCTATTCCAGGGCTATCATTGCTGTGACAGACCGTCTTGTAAAACCTGAATGGTGGGACTATAAAGACCTATATGACGGTGAGTACAGTTCGGTTGACTGGTATTATCTGGGAGATTATTCGGATACCAAGTACCGTCTGTTTTTAAAAGTGTTACAGGAGAATGATGATGTATTGTTCGATGGTAAGGATAAGGTGAAATTGCGCAAATATTCTTTGCAATTAAAGTATATGGTAGAAGAAATAAACGCTGGAAGAGATCCTGATGATCCGTTGAGGGATGAAACAGGTGTGATTATTGAAATACCGGTTGTAGGATAATTAAAGATTAATGATAGTATGAAAAGAATATTGATATATATATATGTTTTGGCTGGCATAATGAGTTTTTCAGGTTGCCTGGATGATGAAAACAACTATGATTATAGTGAATTTAACGAGTTGGAGGGGAGAGAGATTGGAGGAATGAAAGACGAATATTTTCTTTCGTATGCTCAAAAGTTGACTATTACTCCGACTTTTGAATTTACTATTGATAAAGAAAATCCGGATGTATCTTATGAATGGAGACTGGATGGTGTATTGTTGCCGGAAGAAACCGGACCTTCTTGCACTTTCAGTTTTGAGCGTGGGGGGGTACATGAAGTTACTTATACAGTAATCGATAATAAAAGCGGGGTTAAGTTTTCCAGGAGTTGTACGCTTAGGGTACGTTCACCATTCACTCGTGGTTGGTTGATATTGAGAGAAGGTGAATCTCAGGAGTCTGAACTTTCTTTTGTCGGTGCCAGTTCGGTTCTTCATAAGATGACGGTTACTGATGGTACAACAATAGCTGAGATTGACAGAGACTCGCTTGTGTATGATCAAGTAGTAGAGAAGGTTTCGGATGGATTGGGATCTAACCCGGTCGGGTTGTTTTTGAATGCAGGTTATTTAGGTCCGTATGGTGAAGTTTTTGAGACAAGTGATGAAGTGGGAGTGATGCAGGACCGCTGGGTGGAACTGAACGGTAGCACGTTAGAGCGCTCTGTTTATACAGAGGATGAGTTTAGAGGAGATTTGCCGGAAGCCGGTTTACATCCTCAGGCTGCTGCTATGACTTTTTCCGCTAAAGCTTTGTTAAATTCCGATGGATATATTTATTGGGCGGGTACGGCTTTTGCCAGTGATTTTCATTCTTGTGCTTATACCTCCTTTCCGTTGGGAAAGGATAAAAAGTTCAAGGGAGTTTATCCAAGCTTTAAGCTCAATAAGCATCATGGAGCTATTCCGGCTTATACAGCGGATAATGAAATTGTGGGGATCATTGATGATGCGGAAGTTGTTTCTTATGCTGAACCTAGTATAAAGGAATCGACTTATAGCAGTGGAGTGCATAGTGTACAAACAGGAGAGTATGAGGAAGATCCTGTAGATGATAGATATAAATTGGGGAATGGAGAATTGCTTACTATAATGCCGGCAACCTCAAATGATGAGGGGTATCAGGATGTTAAACCTAGTTGGGTCGCAATTGTACGTAACGGTTCTCAGTATGAACTGTTATATTTTCAATGGAAAGTGGGAAATTATCGCTATTCAAGCAGAGTTTCTACCAAAGTATTTGAAAAATTCTCACTTGATGGCTTGAGTGGATATACAGATATGGCAGTATTTAATATCAAGCAGTATGTGGTAATTGCTAATGGAAACGATTTGTGGTATTTTCAATATGGGGCAGGTGATAAAGCGGTGTTGAAAAAGTTGCATTCATTTGATTCTCCTGTTAAGGCATTGGCTGCTAATGATATTAATGTATGGTATTCTGGAGAACCGGCTAAATGGCAACCGGAACATAACGGGCAATTAGGAGTAGCATTAGAGGATGGCACGTTTGGCATTTATGAAGTTTGGGAAACGGAAGACAAACAGGCGTTGGCTACAGACGTGAAGATTAATCAGCTTTTCCCGGATCCAAAGGCTGAGACCCCGGTGAATAATAATTTTGGCAATATTGTAGATATTATTTACAAATATGGCTCTATCCGAGATTTTGTATCATTCAATTTTTAAAAAGAAAATCATCCAGACACGATATGGGATATAAATTTGGAATACTATTGGCTTTATTTGCCGGAGGTTTGGTTACTGTTGCCAAACCTCAGCAACAGGCTAATTATGAACTTGCAGAGAAGTTCAATGCTTTTGATTTAGGTGGAAAACTTTCCAGAAATAGCTTGGCCATTTATCCGCATGAGATTAATGGTACAGATAATTTCTGGTTTGATTTTCAGACAACAGACGGGAAATTCTATTATTATGTGACTCCGGCAAATGGCAAACGGGAACTGCTGTTTGACAATGATGAAATGGCAATGGCTCTTACGGAGTTGACGAGAGAAACAATTGATCCTAAGGACTTTTCATTCCATGAATTTAAATTTTCCAAAGACCAGAAGTCATTTACTTTTGAACATAGAAGCAAAACTTATGAGTATAATCGCATAAATCGTAAGTTGAAAGAAATCAGAAAGACAGATGACGATAAAAGGACGGAGGGAGAAGTTATATATTCTTGGATGAATTTTTCTCCGGACAGAAAGTATATTCTATATGCAAAGAACCACAATCTTTATGTAAAGGGAAATAAGGCATTGGGAATGGATACAACCGAAGTGCAATTGACTTTCGACGGGATGCCTTATTATACGTATGCACGAGAGCGGGATGGATTCGAACCAGATAAAGAAATGGCTACCAATGCGCGTTGGTGTAAAGATAGCCGCCATGCTTACTTCGTTTTGGAAGATGAACGGAAATTACGTGATTCTTGGGTGATTAATTCTTTATCTAAAGTCCCCCAATTGGAAAAATATAAATATGAATTTCCGGGTGACAAGCATGTAACACAATATGAATTAGTGATTATTGATGCGGTGAATAAAACAGCCAGAAAAGCGAATGTTGATAAATGGCCTGATCAGTATGTAATGGTGTTTGAAACTTCTTCCAAAGGCGATTTGGTGTTCTTTGAACGCACTAAACGAACGTGGGATGAAGTGGATGTCTGTTCTGTAAATACAAATACGATGGAGGTAAAAGAAATTATTCATGAAGTGGATAAACCTTATCGTGATCCTCATGCTCGTAACGTTGTCATATTAAATGATGGAAAAGATATCTTGTTCCGTTCGGAACGTACCGGATGGGGGCATTATTATCATTATGACGGAGATGGAAATTTAAAGAATACTATTACATCCGGTAAATGGAACTGTGGTCATATTGTGGCTATTGATACATTGGGACGAGAAATTTATTTCTACGGTTATGGTAATGAGGACGTTAATCCTTTTTACTACAGGGTGTATAAAGCAAATATTGATAAGGAAGGGGCTACGCTTATCAGTAAAGAAGACGGGCAGCATAATGCTCATTTTTTGCAGTCGAGACGTTATTATGTTGATACTTATTCACGAGTAGATATGGAACCGAAAATTCTTTTGAAGAATGATCAGGGAAAGACTATCGTTGAGTTGGCAAAGCCGGATTTACGGGCTGTATATGATGCCGGATGGAAACAGCCGGAACGGTTTGTGGTAAAGGCTGCTGATAATGCTACTAATTTATATGGCGTGATGTGGAAACCTTCGGATTTTAATCCGAATAAAAAATATCCGATTATTTCTGTAGTTTACCCCGGACCTTATTTCGGATTTGTACCTACTGGATTTTCTTTATCCGACAGATACAGTTTGCGTATGGCACAATTGGGATTTATCGTAATCGCTGTAGGACATCGCGGTGATTCTCCTATGCGAGGAAAGACATATCATCGTTTTGGTTATGGTAATATGCGTGATTACCCCTTAGCAGATGATAAATATGCTATCGAGCAATTAGCCAGCCGCTATTCATTTATTGATATTAATAAGGTGGGCATTTATGGTCATTCGGGTGGTGGCTTTATGGCAGCATCAGCTATCTTGACTTATCCGGATTTTTATAAAGCTGCTGTTTCTTGTTCCGGTAATCATGATAATTATATCTATAATCGCGGATGGGGAGAATGTTATAATGGTGTGAGGGAGATAGAAAAGACTGTGAAAGATAGTTTAGGTAATGAGAGAAAAGAATACGAATATAAATTTAGCGTGAAAACAAATGCCGAGCTTGCGAAGAATTTGAAGGGGCATTTGATGCTTGTAACCGGTGATGAAGATAAAAATGTAAATCCGGCTCATACTTATCGTTTAGCACATGCTTTAATTGAATCCGGCAAGGATTTCGATATGCTTGTCATTCCGGGTGCCGGTCATGGATATGGCTCTGCTGATAAGTATTTTGAGAAAAAAATGTATCGTTTCTTTGCAAAGTATCTGCTGGGAGATGACCGGGCGGATTATTGGGGAGACATTAACCGCAACAAATAGGACAATAGATAAGATTTATGAAAAACTCCCTCTTCAAATATGCATGTCCGGTGGTTGCCTTGTTGGTATGCGGCTTTGTCAGCGCACAGCAGAAGGCGAATTATAAGCTGGCGGAAAAGTTTCGTTTGTTGGAGCAGAATCCTATAGTAAAGTATTCGACAGAAGTCAGGCCGACATTTATTAACGATACGGATTGTTTCTATTATTCTTTTACGACACGTGAAGGAAAGAAATATTATTATGTTAATCCGAAGAAGAAAGAAAAACGTTTGTTATTTGATACGGATGAACTATTAAGCAAAATTGCAGCATATACAAAGAAAGCTTATTCTTCGGCAGATCCATATTTGTCTTTCACCTTTATGAAAGATAACGAAACGATTCGCATTGATTTTGACCGTGGGCTTTATACGTATAATATTCATACGAAAGTGTTGGAGAAGCTTAATGAAAAGCCTTCTTATGGGAATGCTGACCCGTATTGGATGAAATATTCGCCGGACAGTCTTTTCTTTTTATATGCAAGCCGTCATAATTTGTATTTTGTAGGCAATCCTCAAAAGGGGCAGGATACCATACCTGTAAAATTAACCGCTGATGGGGAAAGGCATTATACTTTCAACCGTGAAGAAGAAGGAGAATCAGAAGGACGGTTTGGAGCCGAATCCGCTCATTGGATTCCGGGTACTCATCGTTTTTATGCCGTGCGTGAAGATAATCGGAAAGTTCGTGATTCATGGCTCATCAACTCGTTGGATACTCCTTATCCGACATTGAAGACATATAAAGCCGAGCTTGCAGGCGATAAATATGTTACCCAATATGAATTGTTAATTGGTGACGTGGATAGCCGTGAAGTGAAGAAGATTGATATTAACCGTTGGCCGGATCAATATATCGATGTCCTTTACGTCTCGGGAGATGGAAAGCGTTTGTATTTTCAACGTTATAACCGCACGTGGAACCAGGCGGATATTTGTGAAGTGGATGTGGAGACGGGAAAAGTCCGTGTCGTGATTCATGAGGAAAACAAGCCTTACCTTGACTACCAGATGCGTAATGTTTCCTTCCTGAATGACGGAAAAGAAATCCTTTTCCGCTCTGAACGAAATGGGTGGGGACATTATTATCTTTATGATACGGCTACCGGTAACCTGAAAAATCAAGTGACGGATGGTACATGGGTAGCCGGTCCGATAGCGAAGATTGATACTGTTAGACGTAAAATTTATTTTTATGGTTACGGTAGAGAGAAGGAAATCGACCCTTATTATTATATTCTTTATGAGGCACAGTTGGATCGTTCGAATACGCTTCGTCTGCTTACATCGGAGAATGCTTCACATGAGGTCAGTATTTCTCCGTCTTGCCGATATTTGGTAGATTCTTACTCTACTGTTTCGCAGGAACCGGTAAATGTGGTTCGTAACCGGAATGGAAAGATAATCATGACCTTGGAGAAACCGGATCTTCAGCCTGTCTATGAGATGGGATGGAAAGCACCGGAACGTTTTAAGGTAAAGGCTGCCGATGGGGTGACCGATTTGTATGGTGTGATGTGGAAACCTGCTGATTTTGACTCGACGAAAGTGTATCCTATTATTTCGAATGTTTATCCGGGGCCATTTTTTGAATATGTACCTACACGCTTTACGATTAACGATGTTTATAATACACGTTTGGCGCAATTGGGATTTATTGTAATCACTGTAGGGCATAGAGGTGGTACTCCGATGCGGGGGAAGGCTTATCACACTTACGGATACAACAATATGCGCGATTATCCGTTGGCGGATGACAAGTATGCTATTGAGCAACTGGCCGCCCGCTATCCGTTTATTGATATTACTAAAGTCGGTATTTACGGGCACTCAGGTGGTGGATTTATGTCGGCTGCTGCCATTTGCACTTATCCCGATTTTTATTCGGCTGCCGTTTCGTCGGCAGGTAATCATGACAATCGCATTTACAACAAAGGTTTTGTAGAGATTCATTTCGGTGTAGACGAAAGGGTGAAAACGACTAAAGATAGTTTGGGAGTGGAAAGTACAACTTATGATTACAGTGTTCGTGTGCGCCCGAATCAGGAGCTGGCGAAGAACTACAAACATGGCTTGTTACTGTTTACGGGTGCGATGGATAAAACTGTAAATCCGGCCCATACATTGCGTCTGGCGGATGCATTAATTAAGGCAGACAAGGATTTCGATTTGTTTGTATTACCGAAATGCACGCACGGATTCTTCGGTGAGTCTGAAGAATTTTTTGAACATAAGATGTGGCGTCATTTTGCCCGTTTGCTGCTATATGATAATTCGGCTGATTTTGATGTTGATTTGAATAAAGATATGATTAAAGATGACAGGAGAAGATAAGATGAATCGGATATTTATGTATATAGGGGTTATAGTGGGGTTGGCGTTAGGAGCTAATCTTCCGGTTGAGGCTCAGAAAAAGTCGTTGGATATAGAGGCATGTACATTATGGAAGCGTATTGATGCACCGGATATTTCACCGACAGGCAGATGGGTGATTTACCGTATATCGTTAATGGAATATAATCCGGATAACAGAGAAGAGAAGCCATTGCATCTATTTGATTCTCATACTCGAAAAGAGATATTGTTGGATGGTGATATAGAAAGATTGGAATTTTATAATAAGGACCAGGGAGCTTTTTATCAACAGACAGACTCTGGGGGAGTAATGAAAACAATCTTGTTATCGTTGCCTTCAGGAATGAAGACCGAATGGAAGCACCAAGAGGATTTTCACCCTGTAGAAGGGACCCCTTATTCAATTTCGGTTATTAATGTACCCAAAGATACTACAAATCATGTTCCGGCTTTTAACAGGCTGGTGATACGTCATCTGAAAACAGAGGTTGCTTTTCATATTGACAGTATCGGCTATCATACCTTGTATGACGGAGGACGTTCTATTCTTTTCATTCGTAAAAAGTCCGGCGGAAACGAGTTATGCTATGGTCCTTTAGCTGGTCCATATAAGACTCTTTATCAAAGCTCTATAAAGAAGGAGCCTTCTTCTTATAGTTTTAATGAGAAAGAGATGACTGGAGAGTTTAGCATAAATGATTCTTTGTGGTATGCTTTCTCATTAAAGAAGCCGGGTTGTAACCTGTTTTTTGACCGGAAAGAGATTGTTTTGCCTGATGGTATGTCTATCGGACGTATTGACTTGTCTAAAAGCCATAATTTTCTGAAACTTGAACTTCGGGGCTCACAGCAAATTTCACGTAGAAGGGAAGAACCGGAGAAGAAACCGGACAAGAGCTTTGAATTGGAGTTGTGGACATGGAATGAAATGGAGGTTCCGACTTTACAAAGAGGTGGACGTTATAGGCAAGATAAGTCGGTGACGTATATTTATGATATTTCTTCTAAAAAGCTTACTGAAGTAGCTTCATCTACTGTAGATTTACTCTTACCGTCGGGAGCGGAAAAATTGGATTATGTGCTTTACACGGATGAATCTCCGTATAAGATGCAACGTGAATGGTTGGACCAGTTGCCGTTTGATGTTTATTCAGTGAATGTGCATACAGGTGTAAAACAATTGATCGGACGTAGTTATCGTACTACTCCAAAATGGTCGGTGAATGGTAAGTGGGCGGTAATGTACGATCCTATTGCGCAGGTTTGGAATAAATTTGATGGTGCTACCGGTAAGGTTGTAAATATATCAGATGCTATCGGTTATCCGATGTTCGTGGAAAGTTATGATCAACCAGCTCCTGCTCCTGCTTATGGAATAGCTGGGTGGACGGCTGACGGGAATCATGTATTTCTGTATGATGCATATGACTGGTGGAAAGTAGATTTGACCGGAGAGCGACAGCCGGAGTGTCTGACTAAAGGTTATGGTCGCAAACATGGCAAGTCTATTCGTAAAATGACGAGTAATATAGATAAAGACGTTTTTCAGAAGGATGAAACTGTCATTGTTAGTCTTTGGGATAAAAACACAATGGATGAGGGGGTTTATCAGCTTGATATGAAAGGGCGTCTGAAAAAACTGATGGAAGGCCCTTATACATATAATATATACCGTTTTTCCGATAATCATAAGTATTGCGTCTGGAATCGTCAGAATATAACAGAATTTAGAGATTTGTGGTGGAGTAAAGCAGACTTTTCAAATCCGGTCAGGGTGACGAATGTCAACCCTCAACAAGCGGATTATAAATGGGGTACAGTTAAATTGGTAAAGTGGACCAATTATGAGAATAAAGAAAATAAAGGGTTGCTTTATTTGCCTGAAGATTATGATCCTCAAAAAGAATATCCGGTGTTGGTACAGTTTTATGAGACTCATTCCGGTGAATTGAATATTTATCATGCCCCGTTGTTAAGCAGCGCGTTGGGAGATCCTGTATATTTTGCTAGCAACGGTTATATTGTGTTTATGCCGGATGTACATTTCACGGTTGGAACCCCCGGTCAGAGTTGTTATGATGCTGTAGTAAGCGGAACAAAATATCTGATAGAGCAGGGGATAGCACATCCCGGGAAAATAGGTTTGCAAGGACATAGTTGGTCTGGCTATCAAACATCATATTTGGTAACCAAGACAGATATTTTTACCTGTGCTAATATAGCGGCTCCTATCACGGATATGGTGACCGGCTATTTAGGAATACGTAATGGAAGCGGTCTGCCACGATATTTTATGTATGAGGAAACACAAAGTCGTATGGGAAAGACTTTGTGGGAGGCAAAAGATAAGTATCTGGCAAGTTCTGCAATTTTGGAAGCAGACAAGATACATACGCCTTTATTGATATTGCATAATGATCAGGATGAGGCTGTTGCGTATGAACAAGGTCGTGCCCTTTATCTGGCAATGCGTCGTCTGCAACGTCCGGCATGGTTGTTGAATTACAAAGGTGAGGGGCATTTTGTAATGGGTAGGGGTGCTCAGAAAGATTGGACTATCCGGATGATGCAGTTTTTCGACTATTACCTGAAAGGAACAAAAGAACCGCGTTGGATGAAAGAGGGTATTCATTTAAGAGAACGTGGGATTGATCAGAAATATGATTTACTAGAAAAATAAATAAAATGAAGAAATTATTAATTACAGCTATGGCTCCTGTCTTGTTTTGCATTCAGTAGCTACGGACAGGACAAAGTGGAGAAACAAATTATTGGTAAATGGTGTAATCCTTATACTTATAAATCGACAGGTGAACTGAAAGGTTTTGAATTTAAAAAAGGTGGGAAGTGCTCTGCAATCAATATTCCCTCTTTGGATTTAAAAACTTGGAAGATTGATAAGGATGGTTATTTGATTATCGAAGGATTCAGCAAGGAAGATAATGGAAAGGTAGAAGTATATAAGACCCGTGAACGTATTGGGCTCTTGTCTCCAGACTCATTGCAACTGGTTACACAGGAAGTAAACCCGAGATTGGCTTTTTTGTATCTGAATACGAAATCGATAAAGAAGTTGGTTACTCCGGAAGTTGCACCAAAAGAAAAGTAATAAATCTCTCTCTTAATAATTTAGTGTTAATTTAGCATTATATTGCTAATAGAAGCACCTCATCGTAGGGATTACGATGGGGTGTCTTTTACTTTTTTATATCAAAATTGTAGCTCATTATGTAAATATTTATCAAGTTATTACGATATGTTCTGAACAATTTAATATTATATTTAGCATGGAATATCGCTATTTAGGGATATTCCTAAAATAATAAAATTTAAGGCAACTACTTCATTGCGAAT
>ERZ1504945.191-NODE-191-length-29026-cov-8.873114_pt1 | contig 29026 bp, 22 predicted proteins | sample MGYA00574596_ERZ1504945 | MGnify/ENA primary metagenome ERZ1504945 (study PRJEB39906, sample SAMEA3182083) | gut metagenome | biome: human; feature: gut; material: Stool; isolation source: human stools | place: Canada | collected 2012-12-04 ... | reverse complement strand
AGCAATCAAATATGCCCCGCCGCGCTGGCTCCCGCCTTTACGGAAGCCGACGCGGCACTTTTTATATTAAGAAAAACTAAAGTTCGTTATCCTACAATTCAAAAATTCCTTATCTTTGTAAACGATTTAGCGATGAAAATATAGCTAACCAGTTATATTAGAGAACGTTTCATTTATTACCAACTTCCTGGAATTCGGCAAAATTCAAAGTTATGAAGGTAATAAGCAAACGGGTCTCACGCACCTTCATGTATATACTTTTGTTATATATCGAACGGAGCGTGGGACTGTTGCTTGTATTATCATAACGGCTTGCCGAAGCCTCAGGAGGATACATTGCAACAGTTCTCACGCTTTTCATAAATCTGAATGAAAGTATAGGATGGATGTATACACGAGAACCTTACGATTCAATCATAACCCTCTAAACCTGTTCCTCAAAACCGAGAGGAAAAAGGGATTACGCATCGGCTATATGGAAGCCGCATTGGAAGGATTTTATCTTAATTCCATAGAAACCGGAATGCACCCGCAAAAATTATCCGATTTGTTGTTAGAGAAATTTTATTGTAACGATACCGAAGCCGTCACCGGATTATTCCAATTTCTGATCAATGAGGGCGATAGGGTCTCCTATCAAATCATGCTTCCTTACCTGCTTTCAGCAAGCAATATACATGAGTTCGAAGAAATCATTCGCAAACGCTTTTTCGGAATAGACCGCTTTGTCCGGCAAGGAAAGAATCTATACAATTTCGTGAAGTACACAGAGGAAAGAAGAGACCCTATTATATGGATAAATGATTTGGAAAGAGGAATTGTCGGATGGGATATGGGGCTGCTCGTAGGATTGGTTCGCAGTGCTTTAGGAAGCGGATATATTACAAAAGAAGAAGCCTGGAGATACATAGAACAGGCCAATACATTATGCGCTGATGTACTCCATACACCGGAAGAAATAGATAAAAGCTTCCTAATAGGCAAAGCTATGAAATCAGAAAAGATAGAAGATTGGGATCGATTTTTGTCTTGTTATTCCCGGTTGGATAAATATCGAAAGTAATCATTTTTCGCGGTCCACCACGTAATTCAGATAGGCCCGGAGAGCTGTACATACATCCGAATCCGGCAAAGAGGCCAATAATCCTAGAGCTTTCTCTTTATACAAATTCATGGTTTGAATTGCATATTCGATACCTCCGCTTTCTTTGATAAACGCGATCAAACGGGCTATTTCGTCAGGGGTAGCCGTACCGTCTTTCACCTTGATCGCAATCTCCCGGGCAGCATCGTCCTTCGTATTGTTCAGCACATAGAGAGCCGGTAAGGTCAACTTGCCTTCGAGCATATCATTACCTGTCGGCTTACCAATCTCCTTACTATCAAAGTAGTCAAAAATATCATCTTTAATCTGGAAGCAAATACCAATATACTCCCCTAGTAAACGGGCGAATTCGGCTTCTTCCTCATTTGCATCTACCGAGAGGGCGGCAGCCTTCGTGCAGGCAGCAAAAAGAGCAGCGGTTTTCTTACGGATTACATCAAAATAAACGGATTCCGAGAAACTATGATTACTTACATTCGAAAGTTGAAGCAATTCACCGTCGGCAAGATCCTGCCCCAGCAAAGAAACCAGTCGAATGATAGGATGGCTTTTCGTTTGCTCGGCGTGAACCAAACTAGTGGCAAGCAAATAATCTCCCGTCAACACGGCTACCTTATTATTAAAGATGGCATTCACTGAAAGCTGACCACGACGTTCGGTACTCTCATCCACCACATCGTCATGCACCAAACTGGCTGTATGAAGCAATTCCAGAGAAACCGCCGCGTGAAGGGTGGCGGGAGTCACAGCCCCATAAAGGCGTGCCACCAACAAGACAAGAATAGGACGCATCATCTTACCATTCCTCTTGCGTATATGAGTTATTACGCTATCGAGCAATGCATTCGAATCGGAAAGAGGAGTGTCAAAAAGAGCTTTAAAATCCTCCAGTTCCGCTTCTATCGGGGTTTTGATGAGAGAGATACTATCCATTCATAATACTATTTGAGCACAAAAGTAATAATAAAACGCTTAATACGGTATTTTTTTGTACTTTTACCATGAAAAATTAATTAAATCTATGGAGTCAGACAATAAATTATTTCTTTTAGACGCTTATGCACTGATATACCGTGCATACTACGCCTTTATCAAAAACCCCAGAATCAACTCCAAAGGATTCAATACTTCAGCCATACTAGGCTTTGTGAATACCCTAGAAGAGGTGCTGAAAAAAGAGAACCCGACGCATATAGGAGTGGCTTTCGACCCTTCGGGGCCTACCTTCCGCCACGAAGCTTTCGAACAATATAAAGCACAACGCGAAGAAACTCCGGAAGCAATCCGATTATCCGTCCCTATTATAAAGGATATTATCCGTGCTTATCGCATTCCTATTCTGGAGGTTGCCGGTTACGAAGCCGATGACGTGATAGGAACACTTGCTACCGAGGCCGGTCGTCAAGGCATCACTACTTATATGATGACACCTGATAAGGATTACGGACAATTGGTAAGTGACAAGGTATTCATGTACCGTCCCAAACATACGGGAGGCTTTGAGGTAATGGGAGTGGAAGAAGTGAAAGCCAAGTTCGATATTAAGTCTCCGGCACAAGTGATTGATATGCTCGGTCTGATGGGCGACTCTTCGGATAATATCCCCGGCTGTCCCGGCGTAGGCGAAAAGACCGCTCAGAAACTGATTGCCGAATTCGGAAGTATCGAGAACCTATTGAAGCATACCGACCAACTGAAAGGAGCATTAAAGACAAAAGTGGAAACGAACCGGGAGATGATAACATTCTCTAAATTCCTGGCAACTATCAAAATCGATGTACCTATCCAACTTGAGATGGATGCGCTCGTTCGCGAGCAACCGGACGAAGAGGCGCTTCGCTCCATCTTTGAGGAACTGGAATTTAGAACACTTATCGACCGGGTACTTAAAAAAGAGACTTCCGCTCCTCTCCCACTCTTTCCCGAAAAAAGTGAAGGGATACAAGGCGATTTATTTGCAAATTTCACGGGCAACGAGCCGAGTGAAGCCAAAAAATCGAATCTAGAGACTTTAGAATCGCTCTGTTGTGACTATCAACTCATTGATACAGAAGAGAAAAGAAAGGAAATTATTCAAAAGTTACTTACATCTAAAATTCTCTCGTTAGATACGGAAACCACCGGAACGGAACCGATGGATGCAGAATTGGTCGGAATGAGTTTCTCCATTGCCGAAAATGAAGCATTCTATGTCCCGGTTCCCGCAAACCAAGAAGAAGCGTTAAAAATCGTCAATGAGTTTCGACCGGTATTCGAAAACGAAAGTTCGCTGAAAGTGGGGCAAAATATCAAGTACGATATGATTGTTCTCCAAAATTATGGAGTGGAAGTAAAAGGCCCGCTCTTCGACACAATGATTGCTCACTATGTTCTTCAACCGGAACTTCGTCACGGGATGGATTATCTGGCAGAAATCTATTTGCATTATCAGACGATTCATATCGATGAGTTGATAGGGCCGAAAGGTAAAAACCAGAAGAATATGCGCGACCTTGCTCCGAAGGATGTTTACCGCTACGCTTGCGAAGATGCAGACGTAACGCTGAAATTGAAAAACGTACTGGAGAAGGAATTGAAAGAGAATGGCGCCGAACGTTTGTTCTATGATATCGAAATGCCTCTCGTCCCGGTATTGGTCAATATAGAAAGAAACGGAGTGTTATTGGATACGGAAGCATTGAAACAGTCGTCCGCTCATTTTACAGAACAGATGGAACGCATCGAAAAAGAGATTTATGATCTGGCAGGCGAGACTTTCAATATCGCTTCGCCGAAACAGGTCGGTGAAGTTCTGTTCGATAAGCTGAAGATTGTAGAAAAAGCCAAAAAGACAAAGACAGGGCAATATGTCACTTCGGAAGAGGTTCTCGAAAGTCTTCGCCACAAACATCCGGTGGTGGAGAAAATTCTGGAACACCGCGGACTGAAGAAGTTACTGGGAACGTATATCGACGCACTCCCCCAACTTATCAATCCACGTACGGGAAGGGTACATACCTCTTTCAATCAGACTGTCACCGCTACAGGACGTCTCAGCTCAAGCAATCCGAACTTACAGAATATCCCCATACGCGACGAAAACGGGAAAGAAATCCGTAAAGCATTTATTCCGGATGAAGGCTGTCTTTTCTTTTCCGCCGACTATTCACAGATCGAATTACGGATTATGGCACATCTCAGTGAAGATAAGAATATGATTGACGCTTTCCTCAGCAATCATGATATCCACGCTGCAACAGCCGCAAAGATTTATAAGATCGGACTGAAAGAGGTAGACTCTGATATGCGCCGCAAAGCAAAAACCGCCAATTTCGGTATTATATATGGTATATCCGTTTTCGGACTTGCCGAACGGATGAATGTAGAACGAAAAGAAGCTAAAGAATTAATCGACGGTTATTTTGAAACCTATCCCGGAGTGAAAGCCTACATGGATCAGAGTATCCGGGTGGCTCAAGAGAAAGGATATGTGGAAACGATTTTCCACCGGAAACGTTTCTTGCCGGATATCAACTCCCGGAATGCAGTCGTACGCGGATATGCGGAACGAAACGCCATCAATGCTCCTATTCAGGGAAGCGCGGCCGATATTATCAAGGTGGCTATGGCACGTATTTACCAACGGTTCCGGGCAGAAGGAATAAAAGCCAAAATGATTCTGCAAGTACATGACGAATTAAATTTCAGTGTCCCCATTGATGAGAAGGAACGGGTAGAAGAAATCGTTATCGAAGAAATGGAAAAAGCATACCGTATGCACGTTCCCTTAAAAGCGGATTGCGGATGGGGAAAGAACTGGCTCGAAGCACATTAAAACCGATAATGCATCTTGCACCGCCACAGTGCATACCAGCAAAATTTCAAAAGGATTAAGTAATAACATTATTTAACCTGACAACCAGAAAGCAAGAAAAAGGAACACTTTTTCAACGAAGTGATTCATCCTATATCCGGCAAATTGACTGCCGGATATTTTTTTGTCACCAATATTGCCAAAAAGCAAGTCAATACTAACGCACAAATCTGACATTTTGATAATATTTCATCTTCAATATTGCATAAATACCAAATTAATATGTAATTTCGCAGCGTAAAACAGATGCAGTTATAGAAAAATGAAAGAATAACTCAAAAACTTAAATAGCCATGAAAGCCAAAGTATTTTTAAAGATGTTCGTTGTATCAGCAGTTCTTCTGGTTGCATCAATTGCCACTTCTGCGCGCAGCAATGATGGTCAACTGATCTACAATCCGGTAGAAGAAAATGGTATGACAATAGGACAAACTGTTTACAAAATGGACGGAAGTACCCTTGCTAACTACATGAAGTACAATTATAAGTACGATGATAGCAAACGGATGGTTGAAAGTGAAGCTTTGAGATGGGACAGTGACAAGGATGAATGGCAAAAAGATTTACGAATCAACTATATTTACGAAGGTAAAACCGTCACTACCAATTACTATAAATGGAACACTAAAAAGCAAGCCTACGTATTGGTTCCCGAAATGACCGTTACGATGGATAATACAAATATGTAACAAAACTCTCTCTCATTCTAATATTCTAATAGCAAGGAATGCCGCTTCTGGTGAAGAAGTGGCATTTCACATTATATAATCGGATGTTCCACGTGAAAATACATTATTTATCCTGAATCCCAATCAATCTTATTATTTTTTTAATACCTTTGTACCCATATAAATATGAGTAACTGACCTAATGAGTCCACTGAACTTCACCCACATTCTGACACAGGCAGTCGATGAGCTATCGGAAAGCGAATCTTACAAAGGACTGTTTCATCAACACAAAGATGGCGAACCACTGCCTTCTGCTAAAGTCTTGTATGAAATTATCGAGCTCTCACGCTCTATTCTATTTCCCGGTTATTACGGAAATTCGACCATTAACAGCCGGACTATCAATTATCACATTGGTGTAAACGTTGAAAAACTATTTGATCTGCTCGCAGAGCAAATTCTGGCCGGATTGTGTTTCAGTACTTCCATAGAGGGAAAATGCAACGTCTGCTCCGATTCCAAACGGGAAGAAGCAGCCCGCCTTGCCGCTAAGTTTATCAGCAAACTGCCCACCATGAGGAAAATACTGGCAACAGATGTGGAAGCCGCCTATAACGGTGACCCTGCCGCTGAAAGCTATGGAGAGGTAATCTTCTGCTATCCAGCTATTAAAGCTATCAGCAATTATCGGATAGCACACGAATTGCTGGAACTCGGAGTGCCCTTAATTCCCCGTATCATCACAGAAATGGCGCATAGCGAAACGGGGATTGATATCCATCCGGCAGCTAAAATAGGCAGTTACTTCACTATCGACCACGGTACGGGTGTCGTAATCGGTGCAACCAGTATTATCGGTAATAATGTCAAACTATACCAAGGTGTTACTTTGGGGGCCAAAAGTTTCCCGTTGGATGCTGACGGAAAGCCTATCAAGGGGATTCCCCGCCACCCTATTCTGGAGGACAATGTTATTGTTTATTCCAACGCCACTATTTTGGGAAGAATCACTATCGGGCACGATGCAACTGTAGGAGGTAACATCTGGGTAACGGAGAACGTGCCTGCCGGAGCAAGAATCGTACAAACCAAAGCAAAAAAATAATATCAAATAATATATATGAGCGAACAATTCGAAATGATAGCCAAGACCTTCCAAGGACTGGAAGAGATACTTGCAGAGGAACTGACAACATTAGGAGCCAACGACATTCAAATAGGCCGTCGAATGGTTTCATTCAGTGGAGATAAACGTATGATGTATAAAGCCAATTTCAGCCTTCGTACTGCTATCCGCATTCTGAAACCAATTAAAAACTTCACTGCTAAAGATGCAGACGAGGTTTATAATCAGATACAAACCATTCCATGGGAAGAATATCTTGATGTAAACAAGACATTTGCCATTGATGCGGTAGTGTTCAGCGAAGAATTCCGCCATTCAAAGTTCGTTTCATATAAGGTAAAGGATGCGATTGTGGATTACTTCCGCGAGAAAACCGGGAAACGCCCGTCTGTCCGCATCAACAATCCGGACGTACTGCTGAATATTCACATTGCACAGACTACTTGCACTTTGTCTTTGGACTCTTCAGGAGAATCACTGCACCGTCGCGGTTATCGCCAGGAAGCGGTAGAAGCCCCGTTAAATGAGGTATTGGCTGCCGGCATGATTCTGATGACCGGATGGCGTGGAGAATGCGACCTGATTGACCCGATGTGCGGTTCGGGCACTATTCCTATCGAAGCGGCACTGATTGCAAAAAATATTGCACCGGGAGTATTCCGTAAAGGATTTGCTTTCGAGAAATGGGTAGATTTCGATGCAGATATGTTCGATGAGATTTACAATGACGACAGCCAGGAGCGTGAGTTTACTCATAAGATTTATGGGTATGATAACAATCCGAAAGCGAATGAGATTGCGACTCACAATATAAAAGCTGCCGGTGTGTCGAAAGACGTCGTGCTGAAACTCCAACCGTTCCAACAGTTTGAACAGCCAAAAGAGAAATCAATCATCATTACCAATCCTCCTTATGGAGAACGTATTTCTACAAATGATTTGCTCGGCCTCTATCAAATGATCGGCGAACGTCTGAAACATGCGTTTGTAGGAAACGAAGCATGGGTGCTTTCTTATCGGGAAGAGTGTTTCGACCAGATTGGTTTGAAAGCAAGTCAGAAGGTTCCTTTGTTCAATGGACCGTTGGAGTGTGAGTTCCGCAAATATGAGATTTTTGACGGAAAATACAAAGAATTCAAGAGCCAGGAAGAGGGAGAAGAAAAGAAAGAGGCTGAAGGAGAACAGGCTCCAAGATTCAGAGAGAGAAAAGAATTTAAGCCACGCCGCGAGGGTGAGTTCAAACCGCGTCGGGATGGTGAATCCAGACCTCGCAGAGAGGGAGAATACAAGCCGCGCAGAGAAGGTGATGAGTTCAAAGGTGATGACAGAGATAGAAAGCCACGGGGAGAATTCCGCGGAGGAAGAGATTCAAGAGGGCCAAGAGAATTTAGGGGGAACCGGGAGCCGAGGATTCCGAAGAAGGAAGAGGAATAAACAAGCATCAATATTTAATTATACATTGACGCCAAATTGCCTATTAACTAACTGATAGACATATGAGGTCACAAATTGTGATCTCAAGTTCAAACAACAATAATGTTAAGTAATAGGCGTAGATAGTAAACCACCAATTAGACTAAAAATGAATGAATTAGTTATTATAGAAAACAAAATATATGAAATCAGAGGACAAAAGGTTATGCTTGACTTTGATTTGGCAGAAATGTATGAGATTGAAACAAAGAACCTAAAACGAACAGTAAAAAGAAATATAAATCGTTTTCCTGCGGATTTTATGTTTCAGCTTACAAAAGCAGAAGCTAACTTACTGATAAACAACATAAGGTGCCAAAATGGCACCTTAGAAATAAACTGGTTTAGATATCAACCTTATGCCTTTACCGAACAAGGAGTCGCAATGCTATCAGGTCTTTTAAATAGTGAAAAAGCCATCGAAGTCAACATCAACATCATGCGAGCCTTTGTCCACATGCGCCAATACCTGCTCTCCCATGCTCCAAAACAGGAATTGGAAGAATTGAGGAAAAGGATTGAATACTTGGAAGAGGACATATCCTCCGACAGAGAAAGCTACGAGAAGCAATTTGATGACCTATTCACCGCTTTTGCCAAATTGAGTGCTGCCATTCAAATAAAGCAGACTCCTTTGGACAGAGTAAAAATAGAAGGATTTAAAACAAATAATAAAGAAAAGAGCAATGAGTAAAATTGGAAAAAGAGCTATTCTGTTATTGTTGGCACTACCAATCGGATTCAATGTTATGGCACAAGAAACCAAAAAGCCGATGCTGGAAGAACTGATTCCGGGCGGCGAGAGTTACCTCTATGCAGAAAACCTGTACGGACTGCAATGGTGGGGTGACGAATGCATCAAACCGGGCATCGACACTCTTTATTCGGTTCAACCCCAAACAGGAAAAGAAGAAGTCCTGTTCACCCGTGAACAAGTAAACAAAGCACTGGCATCTGCCGGATACCCAAAGTTATCTCATCTTTACGACCTCCAATTCCTCTGGGATGACAAAACGGAAGTATTGCTACCTAGAAACGTCCGCTATGCTGTTTACAATTGGAAGAAGGAAGAAGTTATCGGCAGAGATGACCTACCCAAAGAACCATCTGCCAACTATGACTATGCTATCAATAAGAATCTCGCCTATACCGTAAAAAACAATCTGTATGTCAACGGACGACAAATCACCAACGAACCCGAAGGTATCGTTTGCGGACAATCTGTGCACCGCAATGAATTCGGTATCAACAAAGGAACCTTTTGGAGTCCGAAAGGCAATTTGCTCGCTTTCTACCGTATGGACGAAAGTATGGTGACTCAATATCCGCTTGTAGACATCACAGCACGTGTAGGAGAAGTAAATAACATACGTTATCCGATGGCCGGAATGACCAGCCACAAGGTACAAGTCGGTATTTATAACCCTTCTACCGATAAAAACATTTACTTGAATACAGGCGATCCCACCAATCGTTATTTCACCAATATCAGTTGGGCACCGGACGAAAAAAGTCTTTATCTCATAGAGGTAAACCGCGATCAGAACCATGTCAAACTCTGCCAATATAATGCAGAGACAGGTGAGCTGATGCAGACTTTATATGAAGAGACACATCCCAAATACGTCGAACCGCAAAATCCAATCGTATTCTTGCCATGGGATGACACCAAGTTCATCTACCAAAGTCAGCGGGATGGCTACAACCACCTTTATCTCTTCGATACACACACCAAGATATATCCCGAAACACATACTTCTGCCAACGGTGGCACATACCGTCAATACTGTAAGGTAAAACAACTAACTAAAGGAGATTGGTTGGTAAGTGAGATTCTGGGATTCAATGCCAAACGCAAAGATATCATCTTCACTGCCATAGAGGGGTTGAAGAGCGGACATTTCGCCGTTAACACCGCCAACGGAAAGATGAATCAGCCATTCAGTACCTCTCAAGAAAGCGAACATAACGGACTGCTCAATGCATCCGGCACATATCTTATCGACCGTTATTCGACCAAAGACCAACCCCGCATTATCAATCTGGTAGACACAAAGAAGTTCAAAGAAACCGTCAATCTGCTAACCGCCAAAAGTCCTTACGAAGGTTACCAAATGCCAAGTATCGAAACCGGAACAATCAAAGCAGCCGATGGCACTACCGACCTGCATTTCCGAATCATGAAACCGGCAGACTTCGATTCAAGCAAGAAATACCCGGTCATCGTCTATGTCTACGGAGGTCCTCATGCACAATGTGTCACCGGAGGATGGCAGAACGGTGCACGCGGGTGGGATACTTATATGGCAAATAAAGGTTATATCATGTTCACCATCGACAATCGTGGCAGCAGTAACCGTGGACTAGCATTTGAGAACGCTACTTTCCGGCGTCTCGGTGTGGAAGAAGGTAAAGACCAAGTAAAAGGTATAGAATATCTGAAATCCCTACCTTACGTGGACAGTGAGCGTATCGGCGTACATGGATGGAGTTTCGGAGGACACATGACTACTGCCCTGCTTCTCCGCTATCCGGAAATATTCAAAGTAGGTGTTGCCGGAGGTCCTGTGATAGACTGGGGGTACTACGAAATAATGTACGGCGAACGTTATATGGATACACCCGAAACGAATCCGGAAGGCTACAAGGAGTGTAATTTGAAGAACTTAGCCGGACAGCTGAAAGGCCATCTGTTGATTATCCATGACGATCATGATGACACCTGTGTGCCGCAGCACACCCTATCGTTCATGAAAGCCTGCGTAGACGCACGCACCTATCCCGACCTGTTCATTTACCCGTGCCATAAACACAACGTAATGGGCCGTGACCGCGTACATTTGCACGAGAAAATTACCCGATATTTTGAAGAACATCTATAATACCAACTCATTATGAAGATATTATTACTAGGCTCGGGTGGCCGCGAACATGCACTTGCATGGAAAATAGCCCAAAGTCCGAAAGTTGAAAAACTATACATTGCACCGGGTAATGCCGGAACAACTGCCGTAGGTGAGAATGTCAATATCAAAGCAACTGATTTTGACGCTATCAGTACTTTCGCCTTGAAAGAAAACATCGAAATGGTAGTAGTGGGTCCCGAAGATCCGTTGGTAGAAGGAATCTATGACTATTTCCAGAATCGCCCGGAGTTAAAACATATTACCGTTATCGGTCCTTCCGCACAGGGAGCACAGCTGGAAGGAAGCAAGGAATTTGCAAAAGGCTTTATGATGCGTCATCATATCCCGACAGCCCGTTATAAGAGCATTACTTCCACCAACATCGAAGAAGGTCTGGCCTTCCTCGAAGCACTGGAAGCTCCTTACGTACTGAAAGCCGACGGACTTTGTGCCGGGAAAGGTGTTCTTATCCTTCCTACTCTGGATGAAGCGAAGAAAGAACTGAAAGAAATGCTCGGCGGTATGTTCGGCTCTGCATCTGCAACTGTTGTCATCGAAGAATTCCTAAGTGGTATCGAGTGCTCCGTGTTCGTACTGACAGATGGAGAAAACTATAAGGTCCTCCCCGTTGCCAAAGACTACAAACGCATCGGCGAAGGCGATAAAGGACTGAATACAGGCGGTATGGGCAGTGTAACCCCCGTTCCGTTCGCCGATGAAGTGTTCATGGAAAAAGTACGCACACGTATTATCGAACCGACAATCAACGGACTGAAAGAAGAAAACATCACCTACAAAGGTTTCATCTTTCTCGGACTTATCAACGTAAAAGGCGAGCCGATGGTTATCGAATACAACGTCCGTATGGGCGATCCGGAAACAGAAAGCGTCATGCTCCGTATCCAAAGTGATCTCGTCGAACTGCTTGAAGGCACTGCCGCAGGCAATCTGAACGAAAAGACATTGGTTATGGACCCACGTTCAGCCGGTTGTGTCATTCTCGTCAGTGGCGGATACCCGGAAGCCTACGAAAAAGGATTCCCCATCAGCGGACTGGAACAAGCTGCCGCTACGGACAGTATCATCTTCCATGCCGGAACAGCAATGAAAGACGGGCAAGTAATGACAAACGGAGGACGTGTCATCGCCGTTTGCTCTTACGGTGCAACCAAAGAAGAAGCATTGGCGCAGAGCTATAAGGTGGCGGATATGATCAACTTCGACAAGAAGTACTTCCGCCGCGATATCGGATTCGATTTATAATAGACGAATGAGAAATAAAAGGTTACAGAATCAAGTAACGGCAGGCAGGGTGAACCGTCCTGCCGTTACCCTTATCTGCACTCTTTGCTGGGTGTCGACCTCCTTTTTATTTCCCCAACTCGCATCCATCCCCACACAGGACAACCAGCCTTTCTTCTGGCAATCCATACAGAGCTTCCTGCTTCCGGGCTGGGCGGAACAGATCGTCAGCTTCCTAATCTACGCCATTATCGGCTATTTCTTAATAGAACTGAACAATCAGTTCGGCATTATCCGTATGAGGGCTTCCATGCAGACAGCCATTTACTTCCTGTTTGTCACCGTCTGTCCGGAGATGCATCTGCTATATGCGGGAGATATTGCCGCTTTGGCTTCTCTGATATCCATCTATTTCCTGTTCAGAAGCTACCAGCAATCACACGCGGCGGGTTACCTTTTTTATTCCTTCCTCTTTATCGGAATGGGAAGTATCATTTTTCCCCAACTAACTGTTTTTTCGGTACTTTGGATACTTGAGGCTTATCGTTTCCAATCTCTCACCCTACGCAGTTTCTGCGGGGCACTGCTCGGCTGGATGTTGCCTTACTGGTTTCTGTTCGGACACGCATTCTTCTACAATGAGATGGACCTGTTCTACCGTCCTTTTATCGAGCTGTCAACTTTCGGAGAAGCTTTCCACCTACAGACCCTTCAGTCTTGGGAACTGGCGATATTGGGATATCTGCTTATACTGTTTATTGTCAGTGCTGTTCATTGTATCGCTGCCGGGTTTGAAGATAAGATACGCACACGCGCCTATCTGCAATTCCTGATAGACTTGACCATCTTCCTCTTCCTGCTGATAGCCATCCAACCGAATTACTGCAATGACCTGTTGCCATTGCTTATGATTAGCAACAGTATTCTGATAGGACACTTTTTTGTACTGACCAACAGCAAAAGTTCGAATGTATTTTTCATCATTTCCTTAGTCAGTCTCACCCTTTTATTCGCATTCAATATATGGACGCTTTTATAGACTCAGCGATACAACTCCTCATAGAATGGGGACTTCCGGGATTATTTATCTCGGCTTTATTGGCGGGGAGCATCGTGCCTTTCAGTTCCGAACTGGCATTGGTAGCCTTAATCAAGCTTGGCTTGCCTCCTATCGCCTGTCTGTTGTCCGCCACTTTGGGGAATACCGCCGGAGGAATGACATGTTATTACATGGGACGCTTAGGCAAAATCGCCTGGATTGAGAAATATTTCAAGGTAAAGAAAGAAAAAGTAGACAAGATGGTAAACTTCCTGCAAGGGAAAGGAGCCATGATGGCATTCTTCGCCTTCCTCCCCGCCATAGGGGAAGTGATTGCCATCGCACTGGGATTTATGCGGAGCAACACATGGATTACGGTAGGTTCTATGTTTCTCGGCAAACTAATACGTTATATCCTTCTCCTATATGTGCTCGAAAGCGCATGGGATGCAGTGGCAACATAAGAATGTAAGAATATTAGATAACAAAACATTAGAGTGAGTGATGAAAAGAATTATTGAGAAAACCGATGATGGGAGCGCTACCCTGTTTGTTCCGGAATTGAATGAACATTATCATTCGACGAAAGGAGCACGCACGGAATCTCAACATATCTTTATTGAGATGGGACTGAAGGCTTCTGCTTCCACCGCCCCACGTATTCTTGAGGTAGGTTTCGGTACCGGATTAAACGCATGGCTCACCCTCGAAGAGGCCGAACAGAGCGGCCGACATATACATTACACCGGATTGGAATTATATCCTTTGGAATGGCAGACAGTGGAAGAGCTCGGATATGTCCGCAATGACGAACAATTATTAGTAAACGGTGAACTGCAACCATCCATCGAGCTATTCAAACAACTCCACACATCTCCCTGGCAAGAAGACGTACAACTCACTCCCCATTTCATCCTGCGGAAAATGGAAAAGGACGCAAATCAATTGAAAGTTGAAAGCACTTTCAACTTCCAATTCGATTTGGTTTACTTCGACGCTTTCGCCCCCGAAAAGCAACCGGAAATGTGGTCGCAAGAACTATTCAACTGTCTTCACGTTTTATTAGACGAAGGCGGGATCCTGACTACCTATTGTGCCAAAGGGGTTGTCCGGAGAATGTTACAAACAGCCGGATTCACAGTAGAACGCCTTCCGGGACCTCCGGGAGGAAAACGGGAGATATTGCGCGCCCGAAAAACAAGAAATGAGAAATAAGATAGAAAATCACGAAATAGAAAGAGCAATGAAGAAACAACTAAAAGATATAAGAAACCTATTCTTGGGAAGTGTCTGCCTATTATTGGCAGCCTGTGCCGGACGCCCGTCCCAAACCAACAGTTATGAAGAGAAACCTGTAATTACGGTTACGTTGGAGCCTCAACGTTACTTCACCGAAGCCATTGCGGGAGATAAGTTCAAAGTACTCAGCATGGTTCCCAAAGGTTCCAGCCCGGAAACATACGATCCGGTTCCCCAGCAACTTGTTTCTTTAGGGGATAGCAAAGCCTACTTCCGCATCGGATATATCGGCTTCGAGCAAACCTGGATGGACCGCTTGATGAACAATACGCCCCATATTCAGGTATTCGATACTTCCAAAGGAATCGACCTTATCTTGAACAATAACGACCACGGACATGGAAACGGACATAGCCCCCACGACGGCCATATCCATGCTGTAGAACCGCATATATGGAATTCTACCGCCAATGCATTAATTATTGCAGGAAATACCTATAAAGCCCTCAGCCAATTGGATAAAGCCAATGACGCCTATTATATGGCTCGCTACGACTCTCTCTGCCAACGTATACAACATACCGACCGCCTGATTCGCCAACAACTTTCTTCACCGGAGGCAGCCAAAGCCTTTATGATCTATCATCCGGCTCTCTCCTACTTCGCCCGCGACTACGGACTGCACCAGATTTCTATCGAAGAAGGAGGAAAAGAACCCTCTCCTGCTCATTTGAAGGAATTAATAGATCGATGTCGGGCAGAAAACGTACAGGTCATCTTTGTACAACCGGAGTTTGACAAGCGCAATGCGGAAACCATCGCGCAACAAACCGGAACGAAAGTTGTCCCCATCAATCCGTTAAGCTATGATTGGGAAGAAGAAATGCTGAACGTAGCCCAAGCACTTGCTCCGCAAGCTGAAGCAAAATAGAAGAATCAAGAACCTGCCTAGCCATTTCAAGCAATGAAACCAATCATCGAAATAAAGAACCTATCCGCCGGATATGACGGCCGCACTGTTCTCCATGACGTCAATCTGAACGTCTACGAACGTGATTTCTTAGGTATTATCGGTCCCAACGGAGGTGGTAAGACAACACTTATCAAGTGTATCCTCGGTCTGCTGAAACCGACAGGGGGAGAGATTATTTTACACATCCCTGCCACAAAAGGGTCTGATATTCAGCCCTCACTCGGCTATCTTCCCCAGTACAGCACCATAGACAAAAAATTTCCTATTTCGGTGGAAGAAGTGATCCTGTCAGGATTGAGCATACAAAAGTCTCTCACCTCCCGATTCACTTCCGAACAGAAAGAGAAAGGCAAACAGATTATCTCCCGTATGGGACTGGAAGGGCTAGAACACCGTTCTATCGGACAATTAAGCGGCGGACAACTGCAACGTGCCTTGCTGGGACGGGCTATTATCTCCGACCCTGCGGTATTGATTCTCGATGAACCCAGCACGTATATCGACAAACGTTTCGAAGCGCGTCTTTATGAGTTATTGGCTGAAATCAATAAAGAGTGCGCCATCATCCTTGTCAGCCACGACATCGGCACCGTGCTGCAACAGGTAAAATCCATCGCTTGTGTCAACGAAACATTGGATTACCATCCGGATACAGGCGTTACTACGGAATGGCTGGAAAGAAACTTCAACTGCCCTATCGAGCTATTGGGACACGGCACATTGCCTCACCGGATTTTAGGAGAGCATCATCACCATCATTAACTATCAAAGAGTTTCCCTTATACTTAATAAATCTTACTTTCTTCTGCATTATGCAGTTAAATCACTATCTTTGCGACCGCATAACTTGTTTTTAACGAATAAACTACCATAGTGCTAATGAAACAGTACAGAACCGTAAACAACCTCATGGGTTGGCTTACATTCATCATTGCGGCAACAGTCTACTGCATGACGATAGAACCGACCGCAAGTTTCTGGGATTGCCCTGAGTTTATAACTACCGGCTATAAATTGGAAGTCGGACACCCGCCCGGCGCGCCTTTCTTCATGCTGATGGCGAATCTTTTTACACAGTTCGCTTCTGACGTAACGACAGTTGCGAAAATGGTGAACTACATGAGCGCCCTGATGAGCGGTGCCTGTATCCTGTTCCTTTTCTGGAGTATTACCCATCTGGTTCGCAAGCTTATCATCACCGACGAGAACAACATTACCAAAGGGCAGCTTATCACCATTATGGGCAGCGGGCTGGTCGGTGCACTGGTATATACATTCAGCGACACATTCTGGTTCTCCGCCGTAGAAGGTGAAGTATACGCTTTCTCCTCCCTGTTCACCGCAGTCGTTTTCTGGCTGATTTTGAAATGGGAAGACGTGGCCGACCAACCGCACAGCGACCGCTGGATTATCCTGATCGCTTATCTGACCGGCTTAAGTATCGGCGTACACTTGCTGAACCTGCTCTGTCTGCCTGCCATCGTACTGGTATACTACTACAAGAAAACTCCGAGCGCTACTGCCAAAGGCTCTTTTATAGCCCTACTCGGTTCAGGCGTATTAGTAGCCGCCGTGCTCTACGGCATTGTGCCGGGTATTGTGAAAGTAGGCGGATGGTTCGAACTGCTGTTTGTCAACGGATTCGGAATGTCGTTCAATTCCGGCGTTGTAGTTTATATCGTCCTGCTTGCAGCCGCCTTGATTTGGGGAGTATACGAAAGCTACACCGAAAAGGACAAGACACGCATGGCTATTTCATTCATCTTGACGATTGCCTTGCTGGGTATCCCGTTCTACGGTCATGGCCCAAGCAGTATCGTTATCGGTATTCTGGTTATTGCCGCTTTGGGCATTTATCTTGCTCCGAACGTACAGGCTAAAATCAAAGAGAAATGGCGTATTTCCGCACGTACCATGAATACAGCCATGCTATGCACCATGATGATCGTAATCGGATATTCTTCATACGCGCTGATTGTCATCCGTTCCACCGCCAACACTCCGATGGATCAGAACTCGCCGGAAGACATCTTCACGCTAGGCGAATATCTCGGCCGTGAGCAATACGGGACACGTCCGCTTTTCTACGGTCCTGCTTTCTCTTCAAAAGTAGCGCTTGACGTAAAAGACGGCTATTGCATCCCTCGCCAGTCGGAAACGGGCAGCAAGTATGTCCGCAAAGAGAAGATTTCTCCCGACGAGAAAGACTCTTACATCGAACTTCCGGGACGTATCGAGTACGAATATGCGCAGAATATGCTTTTCCCGCGTATGTACAGTTCCTCACACGCCCAACTTTACAAGCAATGGGTGAACGTGAAAGGCCATGATGTGCCATACGACCAATGCGGGGAAATGGTAATGGTAAATATGCCTACCCAGTGGGAAAATATCAAATTCTTCTTCACCTACCAGTTGAACTTCATGTACTGGCGTTATTTCATGTGGAACTTTGCCGGACGGCAGAATGACATACAGGGTAGCGGGGAGATAGAACACGGCAACTGGATCACCGGTATCCCGTTCATAGATAACATACTTGTAGGCAACCAGGAATTGCTTCCGCAAGATCTCAAGAACAACAAAGGGCACAATGTATTCTACTGTCTGCCGTTGATTCTCGGATTGATCGGACTCTTCTGGCAGGCTTACCGCAACCAGCGTGGTATCCAGCAATTCTGGGTAGTATTCTTCCTGTTCTTCATGACAGGTATCGCCATCGTGCTCTACCTCAACCAGACACCCGCACAGCCTCGTGAACGTGACTATGCGTATGCCGGTTCGTTCTATGCTTTCGCTATCTGGGTCGGTATGGGAGTGGCAGGACTGATTCAGTGGTGCTCAAGAATGAAACCCGAACAACGCCTCATCGCAGGAGCTACGGAAGAAGAAGCCGAGAAGATTAGAAAAACGCTGGAAGAGAAAAGAGCGAAGTTTATCACGGAAGAAGAAGAGGCCGAGCTGCAATATAAGCTCGACTCGCTATACGAAACTTACATCCCGTACAAACCGTCTGCGGCAATGGCGTGCATCCTTTCCATCATCTGTTTGCTTGTCCCCATACAAATGGCAAGCCAGACGTGGGATGATCACGACCGTAGTGGCCGTTTTGTGGCACGTGACTTCGGACAGAACTACCTGATGACTCTGCAGGAAAAAGGCAACCCGATCATCTACACGAACGGTGATAACGATACCTTCCCCTTGTGGTACAATCAGGAAACAGAAGGCTTCCGCACAGATGCCCGTACCTGCAACCTAAGCTACCTGCAAACGGATTGGTACATCGACCAGATGAAGCGTCCGGCATACGATTCTCCATCGCTCCCTATCACTTGGGACCGTGTGGAGTATGTGGAAGGACAAAATGAATATATCCCGGTACGCCCGGAAATGAAAGCCTTCATCGACAGTTACTTCAAGCAAGCTAACGAATTGGCTGCCAAAGGAGATACGACCATATTATCGCTCGTACACTCCATCTTCGGTGAGAACCCCTATGAACTGAAGGAAATCATCAACCGCTGGATGCTCGGCAAGAACGACCAGCTGAAGGAGCTTCTCAAAAAGACCGGAAAGGATATACAGCTCCCGCTGATTCCAACAGACAGTATCGTGATGAAGATAGACGAAGAAGCTGTACGCCGCTCCGGCATGAAGATACCGGAAGCTTTGGGCGACTCTATCCCCGAATATATGACGATCACCCTCAGAGACGCCAACGGAAGCCCGAAACGTGCGCTCTACAAGAATGAACTGATGATGCTCGAAATGCTCGCTAACGCCAACTGGGAACGTCCTATCTATATGGCAATCACCGTAGGCGGAGAGAACCATTTGGGCATGGGCAATCACTTCACGCAGGAAGGTCTCGCTTACCGCTTCACTCCGTTCGATACGGAAAAGCTGGACAGCAAGATTGACAGCGAAAAGATGTACGGCAACCTGATGAAAAAGTTCAAGTTCGGTGGCATCGACCAGCCGGGCATATACATCGACGAGAACGTGATGCGTATGTGCTACACACATCGTCGCATCTTCACGCAACTCGTAGGGCAGCTCATCAAAGAGGGCAAGAAAGATAAAGCACTCGCTGCGCTCGACTATGCAGAAAAGGTGATTCCGGCTTACAACGTGCCGTATGACTGGGCAAACGGTGCTTTCCAAATGGCAGAATCTTACTATCAATTAGGTCAGAACGAGAAGGCCAACAAGATCATTGACGACCTTGCCAACAAGTCACTCGAATATATGATCTGGTATCTCAGTCTGAACGATAACCAGCTTGCCATTGCCGGAGAGAATTTCGTATATAACGCAAGCTTGCTTGACGCGGAAATTCGCTTAATGGAGAAATACAAATCAGAAAAACTCGCAAAACATTACTCCGAGCAACTCGACCAATTATACAACGAGTATGTGACGAGAATGAAAGGGAAATAGTAATTTAGTACAATGTTTATAGAACAACCACCTTGGTTTTTCCGGGCGTTGTATCCACAAGCAATCTTCCGGATGGATCCGAACGTACGGGCAGTCTATCTGACTTTCGATGACGGACCCATCCCGGAGGTTACTCCTTGGATATTGGATTTATTGGAAAAACACCACATCAAAGCTACCTTTTTCATGGTAGGCGACAATATACGCAAGCACCCGGATGAATATCGAATGGTAGTAGAGCGCGGACACCGCATCGGCAACCACACATTCAACCATATTCGCGGATTTGAGTATTCCAATCCGGACTATCTGGCAAATGCCAAGAAAGTAGACGAGATTATCCATTCAGACCTGTTCCGTCCGCCACACGGGCATATGGGTTTCCGGCAGTACTATACGCTTCGCCACCACTATCGCATCATCATGTGGGACCTCGTAACCCGCGATTACAGTAAATGTATACGTCCCGAACAGGTATTGGACAACGTGAAACACTATGTACGTAACGGCTCTATCATTACCTTCCACGACTCACTGAAATCTTGGAACAACGGGAATTTGCAATATGCCCTACCCCGTGCCATCGAATTCCTAAAAGCAGAAGGATACGAGTTTAAAGTATTCTAGGATATCTCATAAATGACTCTGATTATATGCTTTGAATTACATAAATCGTATAATTCAAAGCATATATTCCCTCCTATCCTATCATAATCTCATTTTTTTATTTACATTTGCAACGGACTCTTCCGCAGAAAGCCTTCGGGTGGTGAGGGGGAGCCGTTTTTATATTGAGAAGACGTTTACAAGCGTTTGTCATTGGTGTTCAAAACTTCGCAAATTTCGTTCTACCGGAATGACGAGCTGCAACGAAGACGTCCTCCTGATGTGTGCTTATATACATCCGTGCCTCGCTTTGAAAAACAAAGAGAGGCTGCGGGTGTTGTACATATCGGCGTGGGCTTTCTGCGTTGTTCGTTCCCGGTAGCTGGCATTGCGAAGGCCTTGAACACGGAACGGACGAAGGTAAGATTCCCGCGCCTTTTTCATATATATTCTTCCAAAGTTACATTTACTAAAATTAGTTCACCTACGGGAATCTGGGCGAAACACACAGAGTTGTATGGATATGATTCATGCAGGACAGCTTATCGAACGTATTCTTCACGACCAAGGACGTAGCGTCACTTGGTTCGCTGCCCAATTGTGTTGTACCCGTCCCAATGTCTATAAAATATTCCACAAAGAGAATATTGATATCCAATTGCTTTGGCGTATATCCTGCATCCTCAATCACGACTTCTTCAGAGACTTGTCCGATACGATCAACCTCATCCCTCCTACGAACACTGTCTCCAAATAGGCGACATATTTGTCACCCTTTAGGAACTACCCGTTTCCCCTTTGTTATGTTCCTTTCACATACCTTTGCGACATATTAACAAAACTCACAGAATGATGAAGATGAAAAAACTAATTCTATTAATTGCATTGATTCTCGGTTGTACATTGGAGAGCTATGCTCAAAAGTCTACATTTCAGTTTCGTGACGCACAATCGCGTGCAGGTGATGCAGTAAGCGAAGTATGTGTAAAACCTGTAGTAGCGGAAGTCAGGCTGCTGGGAGGAGAGACTCCCAAACGACAAGTATTCACCTATAAGTTCACACGTGAAGAAGTAGAAATCGGATTGAAAGGAGACTTGGGCAATGTCCGTTCATGGGCTACTTATAAAGCCAACGAAGATGCCGGTAGCGACGTTATCATGGCAGCCACCTATAAAGTGGAAACTAACGATGAAGGAGGCTACACAGTAACGGTGGTAGGCTTCCCTGCCGTTTTTAGTAAATGGTACACCGCCACTAAGGACGATTATGAATGGATAAGGATAAAGAAACTCGCTCCTACGGATGAGAAAGGGGTAATAGCACCGGTCGTAAAAACCAATAATTAACTATTAAAACATAAGAAACAATGAAAAAAGTATTATCAATCGTAGCCGCACTTCTCTTATGTGTAGGCACACAGGCACAGATCGTATCATCCAGAAGTTCCATTGTAAGAACAGAAAAACAACAGTCTAACAAGCAGTGGTTCTTACGCGGTGGCTTAAACGTTATGAAAATGACAGGAGACGATGATGAAAGTGGTAGCAAACTTGGTTACAACTTCATATATGGCTTTCAGAAACCGATGGGAAGCATAGGAACCTATTGGGGGATGGAATTCGGCCTTGGCTCTCGTGGTTGGGGATACTCTGAAGATGATTACGAAATCAGCCAAATAGCACACAACGTACAAATTTCTCCGTTTACATTCGGATATAAGTACAACATCACAAATAATATTGCACTAGACGCACATCTCGGAGCCTATGTAAGTTGTGACTACTTAGGAAAAATCACCGAAAAAGAGGACTACAATGGTAAAACAGAAGAAACTACCGTGAAAATTGGAGATTGGGATGACTGGAAACGTTTTGACGCAGGAATGAATATCGGCGTAGGCATATGGTACGACCGTTTCAATTTCGACATTACCTATCAACGCGGATTTATCAAAACTTGGGAATCAAATACAAGCAACGTACTGATTCGGTTAGGTGTAGCATTCTAAACTCTACCAACAAGATTGTAAAAAAAGTAAAATCAGACCTTTCAATATCATTTTTCATTCAGCATTCATGTTCTCCTCTCTCCGTAAAAAGAGACTTGAATGCTGTTTTTTCAAATAATCAGTAATATATTCTATATCTATGATGCAAAAACCTTATGGGGCACTTGGATACAAATTGAGGAGAATAATCACCATTGGGTATGGAAATTCGAACCCAATGGAGATTTTTATTGAAAAAAGTATATAAACGAAACACTTGACGGTAGAGAAAAAGGTACTTATATCTGTACAAAAGATACAGAAGGCGGAATAATCACTCTAAGCCCATGGCCGGATATGGAATCAAATTCTATCTATATCAGAAAATCAAATGATAGTCAAATATAATGATCATGAACTCTACTTTACCAAACAATAATATCAAATATTAATTAATAATTAATCAGTTATGAAAACATTATGGAAACTGGCTACTTGCGTAGCCGTAGTATTATTATCATTCAGTATGTATTCCTGTGGCGACGATGACGAAGACTCCATCGGATCAGTAGATGAATTAGTAGGTATGTGGGAAGTCGTCGAACATAGCGGATATGAAATAGAAGATGGTGAACGCGAAGAGGACAATCCATCATACTATGTCGGCAGACGATATGAACTGAAATCTGATATGACCTTCAATAGTTACTCCAAAGGAAGCAGTAACCCTAGTGAAACCGGTAAATGGGAGTTAAAAAACGGCTCTGTCCATCTTATCTTCTATTATCCGAATGACGGTGGATACGATTATGAGGATCCGGATATTATGAAAATTGTAGAGATATCCGCAGACAAACTTGTATGGGAATATCATTGGAAAGAAACCGGATGGGAATTATATGAAAAAGAGACTCTGAAGAAAATCGCTCAATAAGCAATGTACCCAAAATATATTTCACATAAGTTGAGGGTTCCGATTCATATCGGCGCCCTCAACTAAGCATCCATTTCCAGGCGGGTACCACATGAATAGACATATCTTGTTCTTTCCATTCGGCTTCTGCTTCCATCGTAACGATAGTCAGTTCCCGGCAACCTGTCGCTTGGGCTGCTTCCAACAAACCATCAACTTCCCGTTTACGGGTCTCCTCATCCCCCATTTGGTAACTTACCTGAATCAATCGCGTCACTTTATCATATTCAACAACTACAAAATCACACTCTTTCTTCCCCTTATAATAATGCAACTCCTCTTGGATTCGCAGGTTCCGCCGCAAATGAAGAAAGACCGCATTCTCCAAAAGCTTTCCATTATCTTCACTATGCGGATTTAAGAGGACGGAGCGCAAACCATTATCAATGCAATAATATTTCTTATCTCCTGTGCTCTCTTTCACCAGAGATGGCTCATATTTCGTCAGGGAGAAGAAAAGGTAGACAGATTCTGTCTGCACAATCACATCATAAAGCGTATTCTTCCCAATGCTGACTCCCTGCGACTTCAATTCATTGTAAATACGATTGATAGAAGTAGGCTTAGCCAGATTCGACATCACGCGCTTTATAAAATAACGTATCGGTTCCGGATTCTTTATTTCATATCTCTCTACAAGATCTTTGTAAAGCATTACAAAGAAATATTCCTGCAAAATCCTGTCTTTATACAGTGGAGCCGCCAATACAACTTCCGGAAATCCCCCTCCATGCAAATACGTCTTAAACGCATTCACAAGCTTGGCTCGATTCTCAGGCACATAATAGTTTGTATTGATATCGGTAAAGTTACAAAATTCATTGAATGATAACGGGAATTCTTCGTATTGCAATGTCCGGCCACGCAAAGAGGTAGCCAATTCGGAGGAAAGCATTCGAGAGTTACTTCCGGTAAGGAAGATATGCCTGCATTCCTGCTCGTATACTCTCCTTACAAAAGGTTGCCAATCATCCGCCATCTGTACTTCATCAAAGAACATATATACATCCTTCAGAGGAATTGCCGGATAGAGTTCCCGATAAGCCTGAAGTATTTCATCTAGATTATCTGCATTCAAGTGCAGACGTTCGTCATCGAAATTGAGGAACAGAATTTGCTCCTTCGCAATAATCCGTTCGCGAATAAGCTGATTTATCGTCAATAGGAACAAAGAAGACTTACCGCACCTTCTCACCCCCGGCACAGTTATAATCTTCCCGCTATCAAGCGGCAAAGTAAGTTCACGAGGGTAGACTTCTATTGGCAGTAATGCCTGAAATCCCGCAATCAGTTGTTTTAGTAATTCTTTCTTTCCCATAAAGACACTTTTTATAAAATCTTTCCTTCTACAGAAGACAAAAATAAGCAAAAGTTTCTTTCATGCAAAGAAACAATAGCAAAAAGTAAATCAGCAAATGAAATATTAGCAAACAATATATCAGGAAGTTCTCTTGGCATACAAGCAGCTATTAGCTATCATACAGGCTATTAAAATATGCCGCATAGAGTATCAACACCTGTCGTCTCAGGTATTAACACTTAATATATAGGCTGTTAATACCTGAGACGACAAGTATTAACAGCCTACAAACAAGGTATTTTATACCCAAAACAGTTTAATAAGCCACAGTCAACGGTGTGCGTACTTTCTGTGCATATTGGGACATATATTCATTCCAGGCTTCTGCCGTCTTGATAGCAGCTTTATCCCACGCAGATCCCCAGTAATAAGTATATTCCGAACCCGGTTCATATTCGCTGACAGCCAGCACGTGACCATCGGCCCCACCACGTTCTTTCTTTTCCTTCTCTTGGAAAAGAACTACTTTAGCATCCTTCACCTGTGCAGGGAACGCAGCACCAACAAAGATTTTGCCGTTTCCACCACTACGGTCGGTTGTAGGATCGACATAAGTGATATAGCCATTCGCAGCGTCCGCCATCGTTACTCCATCCGGTTCGCGCAAAACCAATCCTGTAGCCACAGGCATTGTTTCTTTCAGATTGGTGTACGAAATCACCGCTTTGTTCAAATACGAGCCTGCATCCAGCGAAATTACACGCGTTTCCACCACACCGGAATCTCCACGAACCACCAGCGGATTAAATTCCAGCTTCACAGTGAAACGCAACGGACCATTATCAAGGATTTCCTGTGTACGATAGCAGTAAGGATAGACAATCGTATCACCCTCCATCAAAGCCGACGTACCGCAGCCCAGCGTAGGACCTACCGCATAGCAATCCATTCCGTAGCCATGATCAACGTGATAAGAGATGGCACGTTGAAGTTCGGCAGCCGCCTTGGGGTCCGTTTTCTTCAGTTCGGCAATCTTCGCACGCTTCTCCGGATTAAGTTCTTCGGCATAAAGAGCTTCCAAGATCGGTTCGGTAGTATTATACTTCGTGAAAAGGTCATAACCGAATCCACGCTCGTTTCTTGCCTGCAAAGCAGGACCATACGCACGGAAACCTACCAAGTCATTCTCCCAAGCAAGGTCATCAAGACGCTCGGGGTAATATTTACCGCAAGCAATCACATTAAAGGCTTCCGGAGCACCCGGCTGAATGGTATAAGTGGCCGTACCATTAGCTTTCACCGTAGCCGGGAAAATAACCTTTTCATCGTATGTCACCTGATAGGGAACCTGCTGTCCGTCCGCATCAAGCACTACAATCTGTGCCGTGTCCGCCAGTTTCAACTTCGCAACCACATCGCTCATCGGTACTTCCACCATCTCCCCTGTACGCTCTAAAGCCAAAGGATTGGTCACTGTAACCGTCATTGCCTGTTTGCTGTCAGCACAGGAAGCAACTCCCATCAAGACTGCAGCAACCAGAATTAATATCTTCTTCATGATTAATCTACATTGAATGAATAATAAAAAGATAAGGTGACAGACGAAAAGAGGAAGCTCTTTACCATTCTATCACCTTATCGGAATATCTCGTTATCTCACTATTATTTCGGTTGTTTTCCGATATAAGCAAGGATACCACCGTCTACGTAAAGGATATGACCGTTGACAGCGTTAGAAGCTTCAGAAGCAAGGAATACTGCAGGGCCAGTCAGTTCTTCCGGATTCAGCCAACGACCGGCCGGAGTCTTAGCGCAGATGAATGAATCGAACGGGTGACGGCTTCCGTCTGCTTGCGGCTCACGAAGAGGAGCAGTTTGCGGAGTAGCGATGTAACCCGGGCCGATACCGTTACATTGAATGTTGTATTCACCATATTCAGAGCAGATATTGCGAGTCAGCATTTTCAGACCACCCTTAGCGGCAGCGTATGCAGATACAGTCTCACGTCCCAATTCAGACATCATAGAGCAGATGTTGATGATCTTACCTGCACGTTTCTCCATCATTGCGGGCAAAACAGCCTTAGAAACGATGAACGGAGCGTTCAAGTCGATGTCAATCACCTTACGGAAATCAGCGGCTTCCATTTCGTGCATAGGCACACGACGGATAATACCTGCATTATTAACAAGAATATCAACTGTACCTACTTCTTTCGCGATAGTGGCAACCATAGCCTGTACAGCCGGTTCGTCTGTTACATCACATACATAACCGTGAGCTTTGATACCTTTTGCAGCGTATGCAGCCATACCTTTGTCCACCAACTCCTGATTGATGTCGTTGAAACAAATAGTAGCACCTTGTTCTGCGAATGCAGAAGCAATTGCAAATCCGATACCGTAAGAAGCACCTGTAACGAGAGCTACTTTACCTTCCAAAGAAAAATTCAAAAACTGATTCATAATTTTTTGTTATTAAATTAGGAAAATTATTGTAGTTGTTTATTTCAAGTCTGTTATCAATGAGAAATCCTGATCTCCGTAGTCAAGGTTCTCGCCGCCCATGCCCCAGATAAAGGTATAATTGTGGGTAGCGGCAGCCGAGTGGATAGACCATTCGGGTGAAAGAACCGCCTGATCGCCTTTCATCCATACATGGCGCGTTTCGTCCACTTCGCCCATAAAGTGACAGATAGCATGGTCTTCGGGAATTTCAAAGTAGAAATAAGCCTCCATACGACGACTATGTACGTGAGCAGGCATGGTATTCCATACACTTCCCGGAGCAAGTTCCGTCATACCCATCTGCAATTGGCAGGTAGGAAGTACCTGATTCACCAGCATTTTATTGATGTTACGATGATTGGACCCTTCCAGAGAACCCATCTCGGCAACGACTGCATCAGCTTTCGTCACTTTACGGTCAGGATAGTTGCGGTGTGCAGTCAGCGAGTTGAAGTAGAACTTAGCCGGATGGGCAGCGTCCTTACTTTCAAAGGTCACCTCACGATCACCCGAACCCAGATAAAGGGCTTCTTTATAATCAAGTTCAAATACCGCATCACCTGCTTTTACAACACCGGGACCTCCCACATTGAAGATACCCATTTCACGGCGGGTCAGGAAGAACGGAGCTTTCAACGGATCAATCGCTTCAAGCTTCAGCACCTCACCAACAGGAAGCGCGCCACCTACCACCATACGGTCGTACATGGAATACACCATATTTACTTCATTGGGGACAAATATCTTTTCGATCAAAAAATCTCTACGGATTCTTGCGGTATCATAACTTTTTGCATCTTCGGGATGCGCGGCATAGCGAATTTCATAGTTCGTTTTCATACTTTATTTATTTAGTTATTGAATAAGCCTCTCTGCTAAATGTACGTCGTTTGCGTACACGATGCAAAAATAGCAAAAGAAAACGGGTTAACATTACAATTTTGTTCCAATTATCCATCAAAAATGTCCAGAAACGTTGCAATGTACACTTTTTTAACGAACTATAATACGTTTCGGAGGAAGTTTTTACTTAAAGCGAGGAGAGTATTGTATTTTTTAAGACTACCGGCAAAAAACAAACAAGATACAAAATCAGGTCTGAATACATGCCATATCATCATCAAATAACTAAACAGCGCATAAAAACGGATGAAATGGACAGCAGGAAACAAAAGACAAATAGCAGATACACACAACTAATACACAATCACTTATCTACCAATGTAGTATAGAAATAGTAGTAAAAAGATTCTCTTTTTTCATACTGACGTATTCGATACGACGTCCGGAATTTGAGTAGAAAGCAAGAAAAGCTTTACTTTGCTCAAAAAATAAAAAGCTATGAATTACCGGAGAAAGCCAGAAAGTCACTTTCAACCTTTCTCCCGAAGACCTCTCTTTCACACGCAAAGATATGACTTGGGGACAAGAAAAAGGTGAGTACAAACTATGGATAGGCAGAGACTCCAACGCAAACCTGGAAGCATCCTTCACTATTAAGTGACGCTCTTCATGAAAGGTGTATCAAAAGGGTCAATGTAAAAACCTGAGGGGTAAATTTATAAATTGTTATCTTTGTCT
>ERZ1504945.56-NODE-56-length-53046-cov-18.896624_pt1 | contig 53046 bp, 66 predicted proteins | sample MGYA00574596_ERZ1504945 | MGnify/ENA primary metagenome ERZ1504945 (study PRJEB39906, sample SAMEA3182083) | gut metagenome | biome: human; feature: gut; material: Stool; isolation source: human stools | place: Canada | collected 2012-12-04 ... | reverse complement strand
CTCTTAAAGAGATAATTGAAGATGCGAATGGCCAGTCTGTGCTAGTGGCCTGGACTTATCAATTTGATAGGGATAGAATCATGGAATATCTTAAACAATACAAGCCAAGAGAACTTAAAAACAATAAAGACATTGAAGACTGGAATGCTGGCAAAATACAAGTTATGTTGGCGCACCCAGCATCAGCTGGGCATGGCCTTAATCTTCAAGCAGGAGGCAGCGTAATAGTTTGGTTTGGGCAAACATGGAGTCTTGAGTTGTATCAACAATTTAACGGGCGTTTATACCGCCAAGGCCAACAGAACCACGTTGTCATAAATCATCTGATACTGCAAGGCACTCATGACGAAGATGTAATCGCAGCACTTAAATTGAAAGATAAAAAGCAAAGCTCTTTAATGGATAGCATAAAAGCAAAAATCGATAAATATAAAAAATTTATGTAAACTATGGGACGTAATGGCAAAAAACCTTCAGTATTTACTGAAATGGTAAATTTTATCAACAACAATGTCGGTAAAAAAATAAGTTCAAAAGAAATTCTGCTTGGTAAAGAACCAGGTAGAAACTCAGAAACTGCGTATCTTTACAAGTTTATAAAACTAGAGTATGTAAAAGCTGTAAACGACGGTTTTGTGATGCATAAAGATACAGTATATGAGATAGTAAGACCGTTTCCTAAGCATTATAACTCTGTGATGTTTATGGATGAATTGAGAGTAGCAAATGGATTTATAGCTGATAATCATGAGCGCAAATTGTATTAAATTATCAAGACTAAAAGTTGGAGATATTTTCTGCTATCGCGGTGTAATATACGAAGTAGTCATAAAAAATGCATGGACAACTACTTGTAGATATGCAAATGATGCTAAAACTCCTAAATATGTGTATTGTGATTTTAATAATTATACAAAAGTAGAAATATGAAAGCAACAGACATACAAATAGGCGGTAGCCATTATAAAGATATGGCTATGCAACCAATAGAGCTTATAACTGCTTTAAGATGCTCTTTTATACAAGGATGTATTATAAAATATATTAGTAGGTATAAAGCTAAAAATGGAGTGCAGGATATAAAGAAATGTATTCATTATGCTCAACTAGCTATTCAGTTAGGAGATAAAAGAAGATGCAATGATAAAACTCTCTCTCTTAACATAAATAAGTTTATTATTAAAAATAAGCTAACGATACTTCAGCGGAGAATTATTACTCAAACTGTGTATAATAACTATGAGCAAGTTATTCAATTTTGCAAAGAATTGCTGCAGATAGAATATCCAGAAGAGCAATAAAATCTGGCCAAGTTAAGAAGTGTTAAGTGAGTGCATTTTATAATGAAAAAATTTTCTATTCTCGGAGAAAATTGATATATTTACACATCAAAATAAAGATAATAAGATGGGTAATAAAAGAACATTTCAGCAAATAGCCAGAGACATAAAGTCAGTATGGCTTAATGTATATTTTGGTGCTGTACCTTATTTGGAGGCAATGCTAACACTTGATACTTCAGACCCAAATGACACATATATGTATGATACTGCAGGAGATATTGTCAGATATTTTTTGGCGAATGCACAGACATTTAGAGGTGCTGATGCTAATAAGCTAAAAGCGGAACTAAAATCAATGTTGTAATGGATGAAATAATAAACAGTTTTAAATCATGAGTAATATTTTAGAAAAAGCAAATCAGATTGTGAATGAGCGCTCAGAGGAAAAAGAGCGTCAGTACGGGCCTTTTATGGCGTCAATGGCGAAAGCCGCCGCTATTTATAACTTAATAACACCCGAAGGCCAGACGATAACAACTGCTGGCATGTATAGAGCTATGATAGCTCTTAAGTTATCACGTGAAGCTTACGCACACAAAGAAGATAATCTTCTCGATGCTGTAGCTTATATGGGCTCTATGAATGACTATTTGGAAGAGTGTGAACTGGAAGAAAATGAAATGCAAAATAATCATTAAGTAATATGGCAAAAGTATATAACACAACAGACCTCAGGCCTGATCAGGCCTTTGAGCGCCACGTATTCCACAGAGACCAATTTGCGCATTATCTGCGATGGACTCATATTTTGAAAGAAGCCAAAATTGGTGAGTCAATTGTAGACTTTGGTTGTGGGGCTGCTAACTTGCTTGAAGTATTATACCGAAACAAGTTTAAGCAGAAAGAATATATCGGTATCGATATTCGTGAGAAAACAATTCAAGGAGCAGCAGAAAAATATGCTGATATACCTTGGGCTCATTTCTATGTCGCTGATCTTGTTAAAAACTACATGGATTTCAGCAAGTTTAATGCTGATAAAGTATGTGCCTTTGAAGTGATCGAGCACGTTGGCAAACAGAATGCAGATGCTTTTTTGGAAAACTTTAAAGCTTGTGGTAATAACGACGCCACTTATTATCTTTCAACTCCAAACTATGACCCATCTGTAGGAGCAGCTGGTAATCATACTTATGACTCAGGCGATGGCCGCGGAGTTGATGTGCAAGAGTTTGACCATTGGGAGCTTGAAGGCATATTGCTGAAACACTTCAACATAGTAAAGAAGTTCGGTACATTTGCTTCGGCTAAAGACTATAAGCCACTGATGAATGATTGGCAGCAGAAAATGTTTGATGCTCTTAAAGAGTATTATGACTCAAACCTCATTGCCAATATAATGGCTCCTATGTTCCCGGATGCTTCACGTAATACTCTTTGGGTATTAAAGCGTAAGTCTGGAGATGTAAAAGTTGCTCCTAAAGCCACTGAGCAACCAAGTTTATTCGATGACGATTTAATGTAATAATACACATGGATATAAAAGAAAATGTAATTAAACTTAGTGACATTTTATTATTAAAAAATATAGATAATATGATGAAGATAAAAGAAGCTTTATTCAAACTCGATGACTTTTGCAAAGTAAATAAAATTGAGTATACGGTAACAGGTACAACTGCTCTGGATATGCTCGGAGTTCCGTCTAATCCACAGGATATAGATATAAAGGTATTTCATTTGAAAGAAGAGCAGAAAGCAAAGTTAAAAGAACTTCAATTCCTGTCTGGCCTTGGGAATGAAAACTATGAAGAAAGCACATGTTACACATTTGTAATTAGTGGAGTCAAGATAAATGCTATCATTGACAAGACAGAAAGCTACGATGAGATTATATCCAAAGAGGTAGTATTGGATATAATCGACGAGCCTCGTGCAAAACATCATCTTACAGGTGTTCAGCTAGTAGCTCTCGCCTTAAAAGATAAGATGAAGCTCAGAAGAGATAAAGACAAAACATATATGTTGAACTTAATTGCTAATTTGGTATCGTTATGAAAAGTTTAATTTCAGTAACTCCAAGAGAGTATAAGCGTGACTTCAATGAAGTAATGGAAATGTGCACAGATATGTGCATGACAACCAATCAGGAGATTATTATCACTGTTCCTACGAGCAGAAAGTCAAATACTCATGCAGAAATAGCCAAACTTGTTCCTGTAGAAAATGGCAGAGGTATTAAGTATGAGTATAACAAAGAACTTATGGATAAATATGGCATTAACACTTCTAATCCTAAGCTTTCAAAAATTGGAGCTATCATGGCTGACGCTTTTGAAAAAGAAGGAGTTTACAGCCTTATAAGTCCAGAAGTTGAACATAGACTTGCTAGAGCCGTAGAAACAGCAGCTAAGGAACTTGTTAAAATAGTGTAGTTATGAAGTTTGCAAAAATAAGAAATGTAAAGTCCCCTGTTCGTGGGACTGGTAAAGCAGCTGGAATTGATTTTTTCGTTCCTAACTTTGGCAGTAACAAAGGCTTTATCGTAAATCCAGGAACTGATGTTTTGATACCATCAGGTATTAAGATGGAAATTCCAGAAGGATATATGCTTATGGCAGCCGATAAATCAGGAGTTGTAACTTCTAAATTGGCTTGCCTTGGAGCTGGTAGAACACCGAAGCCAGAAGCATTTGAGAGCATTGTTATCCTAGGAGCCAAGATTGTAGATGAAGATTACCAAGGTGAAATTCATATACATGTTGTTAATGTCGGTAAAGTCAAGGTCCACATTAAGCCAGGTATGAAAATAGCACAATTTATTCTTGTGCCTGTATCGTATGAAGGCCTTGAAGAAGTTTCTGAGTCAGAGCTTTTCAGCCGTTCATCTGAACGTGGTGATGGAGCTCTGGGCTCGACTGGAAGTTATTAAATGAATTGATTTATACATTATTCTCGCGCGTAATATCGCATGCAAAGTATGAAACAAAAGAAATATATTCAGAAAAACGCATGGGCTCTAGAGCGCGCGAGAATATATAAAACAAAAATTTATGAATAAAGATGCAATAACGAAATTACAGTTTGATAAATTTGTGAAACTTCGTAATAAAGGCACAATAAATATGAACAATATACGTCGTGGAGCAATACTAATACATGAGCCTGAAGAAGTATATGAGACCATTATGTGGAATTTTTCATATTTGAAACAAAAATTCAGCAAATGAAAAAGAAAGCAGTAGAAATACCAGAAGTCATTTATACAGACCAATTTCTTAGATTTGTAGCTGTTTATGCCAACAGGTTTAAGGCTACAAATGGGTATGGCAGATGGCTTGTGGAATATAAACGGATGGATGAAAGCGGATGGTTTAAACCGGAAAAGTTAAGAGAATTTTACGCAGATATACTAAAAGGTGCAAGTACTTTATCATTTATATATAAAGATGCTGTGTGTTATATTTGCACGCAAGCTCTTAATGCTACTAAAACTTTTGCTTCTGTAAACTCATTTGACATTAGGGTTATAACAGGTGAAATTGCTATAAACGATAATGACGAAGAACTCACAGGCTTATCTATGGAAGAAGCAATAAGTATTTGTGATTCTATGAATGAGGAAGCAGAAGAAATATTATTCAGGGTTTATAACAGCAGCACTAATAAAATAGCTAAGTGATATGGGAAAAATTCAATATGGTGTATTTGACTCGACGGGAACTTTGCTTAAATATTTTAATACATGGAAACAAGCAGAGGCTTTTAAAATATCAAGAAATAGAATGGATTGGCAAACAAAACAAATTTGGGTAGAATGAACATAGCTTATAAAAATGCTACTGAGGCTTTTGAAGACCTATATGCTTTTATTATGGGCCAAGGAGTAAATACTAATGTTGGAACAAAAGCTGTTTACAATGTTGGTTTTTATTTACTTAATCCTCAGCAACGCATCATAACAACAGAATGGCGCAAATTCAGCGAACGATATGCAGAGCGTGAATACGCTTGGTACATGTCATGTGATAGGAGTGTAGCTGAAATCAAAAAGTATGCTCCTATATGGGATAAAATGCATGGTGGAGATAACATTGTCAATTCTAATTATGGATGGCAGTGGACTCGCAATCACCAATTGGCAAAGTGCATTGAACAGCTTAAAGAGAATAAAGATACTCGTCAAGCTTGGTTTACTATATTTGATGGTAAAGAAAAAGATGACTATAAATATGATACACCTTGTACGCTATCAGTCGGATTTGATATTAAGCCTCAAATAGGAACTCTTGATATGTGTGTAACTATGCGAAGCAATGATTTGGTTTATGGCTTTTGCAATGACCAGTATTGTTGGACAAAGCTTCAACAATTAGTTGCAGATGAGCTCGGTGTGCCAATAGGCACTTATTACCATTTTGCTCATGACTTGCACGTATATGAGAAACACTGGAATATGCAACATGATTTCTACATAGAGCAATATTGCAAAAGATGCAATGAACTAAATGGAGGCGAGCAATGCCATTGGGGTACATGTTCAGCTTTACGAGAATATGAACGACAACTTAAAAACTTATAAATGATATGGCTTGGGTAGCAGTTCATGAAAATGGGCATGAAGGTATATTTAGTAATAAACCTACAAGAGGTGGCGAATTACATTTTTGGTATGATGAAGTAAATGATGGAGGTACATCGTATGATACTGAAATACCTTTACCTAAAGGCTCAATTAAGAAACTTATAGGTAGAAACTTAACTTGGAATGATGAACCTGTGGAATTAAAGGAAGAATAGCGTTTTAAAACTTATAAAAATGAAGCTGAAAGATTTGAAAGTTATTGATGTTATTCAAATGCCTCAGTTTGAAAAACATATTGAGGCTTTGATTAAGGATTTGTACCTAACTCGTACAAAGATTATGAATGAAAATCCTTATGTTCAATTCAAAAGAGGCCCCATTGAAAGATTGCAGGAGAAAAAGGTATTTGGGCCTAAAGCTCTTGCTGCTCTTTACGCAAAAGTAGTCGATAAGACTATAAATACAAGCGAATATCCTTCTACACTTAGAACTTTTATTAAAGGAATAGGCGATGAAGCTTTTCATAGAACTTATGTTGAATTAAAGCAAGCAGAAGATGAACAATCCAATAAGGGAGATAATAAAGAGCAATCTGCAGAAACTAAGCAAAGATGAGTTAGTTGATGCGTTAGCCGATGTTTATATGGCATGCCCTCCGTTTAGCATAATAAGTTCAATGAGCTGCATACAAGAAATAAAAAGCCCTATAAACCAGCAAGCAGATACGCAACGTATAAATGCACAATTTGCGGAAATAAAACAACCATTAAATATATTAGAAAAATGAAAAAGGTGCTTAAATTTTTATGGGGATGTGTAGGTGTACTTTATTTCCCTATATATCTATTAGCATGGGTGTTGCATAAAATAGCAAGGCTCATGCTTGCAGTCGCATATTTTGGATTGCTTAATAAGCAAGCTGGAAAAGATATAATTAAGTCATTATTTAAGTGGCATGGAAGATATTAAGCAATATGGAGACTTAACTGAAAAGGAACTCTTTGAATTTCTCGATGAAATTAAAAGCGATGATGAGGATATTCAAGAGGCTCAATCTGAGGCAATTGAAAAAATTACCTTGGAAGAAGAGCATGTTGAATTATCTGAAGAAGAGCAGGAAAACAGAGAGATTGAAGCTAGATATGGAGATAAAATGCCATGGACTGGTGTAGGGTGGAATAATTGCAATGGTGTAAGGCTATTTGGGCCTGAAGGACAGCGTAGAGCTGCAATGGCTAATATAGAAGCTAGAAAGAAAAAATCTCAAAGACTTAAAGAAGATAGAATACGCATCCAACGTGAAGCTTTTAGACAAGAATATATACGCCTTAGTGACCCTATAGGAAACGAAAGAATAAAACTACTGGTTTCATCTCTTGTTAAAGAGCATACACGGATGGTGGATAAATATTCAGCTTATATAAATAAGCGATTAGCAACATTGATTAATCCTTTTATTCCGCGCAGATTAAGAATATGTAAAAGCTTATATCCTGACTCAATTCGAATATCCCCTGGCTTTTTATATAAAGCAAGTGAAGAATATGGTTCTGGATTGACTTTTTGGGCAATGCCTGATATTCCATACTATTTTGCTCAAAACACAGAGCAGAAAGTTCTTATGGAGCATAAATCATTATTCTTAGTAAATGTAGATCAATCCATAAAGTTTTATCATGAGCATCTAAGAAAAAGAGCAGACAAAGAGCTTAAATATGCTTCTTTAATATACCAAAAAGGTGTATACTCATACTTTGACCTGTTAAGACTTAATCCATTTTGGTATGAAGTTTTATATAATGACTTGCAAAACAAAATTAAAGAAATAGTATGAAAAGTAATAACACTAAATTAGCATTGCCGAGAATTTTAATCTATCAAGATGAAGACTGTAAAATCTTAGTAGATTACCTAGTATATAATGGCTTTCAAGTAATAACCTCTACTGAGAAGGATATACTGGCCAAAATCAGAGAAAAGAATTATGATTTGTGCATATTAAGTCACTATAAGACAACAGATATTTCTATGGGGTTAAAACCATTAAAGTTTTTGCGCAAATCGGATAACAAAATACCAGTAATAATGGTATCAGATAAAGCTAGATATGACTATGTCATAGAAGCTTTTGATGAAGGTGTAGATGATTACGTAATAAGGCCATATAATATTGAAGAGCTTATAAGAAGAATAAAAGCCGTTTTAAAAAGGTGTGGTATACGAGTGAGAAATATAGAATCATCTTATGAGATAGGCGATTACCTGTTTAATACAATAGATAAAATTCTTACTATAGGCGATGTAAAAACACAGCTTAATAACAAACTAAGCCAAGTTCTTGCTTTACTATGCGCTTATAAAAATGAAACATTACCTAAGAAAATACTTATGCAACAAGTATGGGCTGATGATAACTACTTTAATAAACGCAGCTTAGACGTTCACATATGTATGTTGCGAAATATGCTTAAAATGGATAACCGTGTTGTTATAGAAACTATAAGAGGTGTCGGCTATTCTCTCGTCGTAGAAAAAGATGAAAGCCTAATGTAAAAAAGCAGACTACTTTTCTGTAGTCTGCTTTTTAGGATATGCGCTTCTTAAAATTTTTCAGAAAATATATACACATTTTTCCTGTTATAAAGTTCTCATCTTGATTACCGGTATGAAAACATTTATGACCATACTCGTTTGTATAAACCTTAAAATCACCTTGCAATTCTCTTGTACCAGTTTGGCTATTAAACCACCATACTCTAACGTGATTTGTGTCAAGCCATTTTATTTGCTGCTGAATATGTCTAGTGAGATCCTCATACTCATCATAATCTGCTTGATCTTCAATATACGGAATAAAGGTGCATTCTATAAGGTCTGAATCATCAACTGCTTTCCAATCATCTTCTATGTAAAAGTTATTGGAAAACATTTCAGACACATCATTTGCTTCTTCTAAGTTATTTTCGTCTAATGGCTCTTCACCATAATACAGAAAATAAAAAGCATCATTTGATATTTGCAAAGTCTGCTTTTTGCTGTAATCTAAAATAAAATTGCTCATTTATTCTCCTGTTATGCTTGTGATATTTCTCCTGTTAGGCTTTATAGTATTCTCTTGTCCAGTTGTGGCAAGTATTCTCTCGGCCGTTTCTTCCGCTAACTTCTGTATCACACTTATGTAGGCATAACAGAATATGCACTCTGCGCCTACAAGCATAAGCTGCTTAACCATGATAGCCATGCGGCTTTTATGCATTTTAGTGTGTAACATATTTTAACAGTTTTACTTTTGTTCTTTTATAAGCTAAAATACAAAATAACCTTGATATAGATTGCTGTTTTACAGGTTTTAACATAAAAATTTTCACTGCTGCATCACATCTTTGGTCAAAAACATAGAGCCTCTGAGCTATTCAAAAATATATGAAATTTCATTATTCTCGTTCATTCTCTCCTCATTTCTTTTTATAGATTTGGTTTACTATTATTCTCGAATAAAAATATCCTAGAGGCCAAGAAAATGAGTCAACTATTAGCCATAAATTTAACAACTATTTATATAGCTGCCTGGTGGCCTAAAACTCAAGAAAGTCCATACCTCAATTCATATTATAGACTTTATAAAAATACATTGATAGATACACTTCTTTTTATCTCTACCACATAGAATTGAGCCAACCCATATTATAGTACATATTAGGTCTGAAAGTGCCTTAAAACGCGAAAGAAGCATGCTTTTATAAGATTACATATTTTAACATAAATGGTGGGGATATAAAAAAGAGCCGCCTCTTTCGAGACGACTCTTTTCATGACAGAACTATATAACGAACATTAAGCAAGTGATTCCTCTTCAGATGGAGTATTATCTTTTGCGGCTTCGCTCACCTGAGCGGCTAAATATTCATCTAATTCCTTTTTTGCATCTTCAAGCTGTTTCTTTTTAGCTTCCAGTTCTTCCTGAGCTTTCTGCAGCTTCTCTTCTGCCTTTTTAACATTCTCTTCGCAACGGATTACACGATCTTGCGGAGTAAGCGGAGCGCGGGTTGCTGCTGCCTCACGGCGTTCCAAATATTTAGCATTGAGCCGCATACCTTCTTCGTCGAACTCTTCGGCAATTTTAAGGCCATCAGCTTTTGCGACTTTATGCATTGTCTTTGTTGCAAGTGGATTACCTTCAATAGGCGTCGGAATTAAGATGCGATAAAGTAAACGTTGAGCTCGTTTATCTGGCACGATTGCCACAATACGGCCGACTACCATCTCGGCATGCTCTTCACCATTTTCATCTGTAGTACGGTATTTCTCAAATTCTACCATTTTACCGACATTGTCGATAACTTCATTAATCTCTTCGGCGATTGCTTCCGGTGTCCAATCGATTTTATCTACTGGATCTTTTGCTTTACGAGCACGAACTTTCTTTTCCGGCTCAATGACTTCGTCCAAAATGCGAACAAGATTACTGTCATGCACCTTAACGATGCGGCGTCCGTCATCTGTCTTAATAGCGTAAAGAACTTTGTTCGTGCGCTTCTCCTCGATCACTCCTGCGATGTAACCATCAACCCATTCTACAGTATTGAACGGGACTGCTTGACAACGGTGATTGATATTCTTTTTCAGCTCTTCGGCCAATGCATGGCGCTCCTCATCGGTCATCTTCGGCTTTTTCTCAAGAGTTGCTTTGCTGCTGTTGCCCATCGGATTGACACCGTTGTTCTCTTCTGCTGCTTTTATAGCTGCTTCTTCCTCAGGTGTTAACGGGTTTTCTGTGTCTTCGAACTCCTGTACAGGGTTTGCCACTTCGGATTGTGTTTCTCCTGATACTGAAGCTTGAGCTTGCTCACGAGCTGCGAGTACAGCCTCAATCTCGACTTTATCTTCGTCACTTGCTGTTGCTAAAAGAGCATTTAACTTCTTCGTTGTCATCTGTGAAAATTTCTTTGTTGCCATAATGCTGTAAATTTTAATTGTTATTACTTGTTTTATTTTGATATTGCAAATATAATATGTTTATTCAATTTATAAAACCGTTTTGAGAATTATTTTCCAAGTTTTATGTTAAAAAATATCAATTGAGTTTCTTGAACGGCCCTAAAAGCCCGAGAGTACTTATATTATATCCCTCCTTGCCAAAGAATCTGAGTGCCATATTAGCCAATTTCGTTGTTCCTAAGGCATCCGAAGACGCTACTATAATAGCTACGTTACTTTCCTCATTGGACACGATAGCGCAATCCGAAATGGCTTCTATGAAGTTCTCCATATTGCTCAAATTCTCTCGAATGGCCTCAACTTCAAGCCTATAAGCTGTTACAAACATTTCGTTTCTTGCCATATTATTTAGCTTTTACGATTTTATAACTCTTGCTTACATCTATGCTGAACACGCTGTGCCAAAGAGCAAATCGGATTGCTGTTTCTGAGTTGTCTTGTTCAACTGCAATTGTTGGTGTCAAAAATAATGTTTCTGACTTAGTTGCTGAAAATTTCATTGTTACCATATTACTGTAAATTTTAATTGTTATTAGTACTGTAATGTTTTATTGTTATATGTGCCCTCCAGCAGAGTTGAACTGCTGCCTCCTGTTGGGAGTTCTCCCGAGAGGGCGAACGGCTATCCGTTTTATCGGAGGTTTATGCCGTTCTCGTCCACGGTAATTACCTCAACCAGCATTGCCTTGCCAGGTATTTCTCTTGTCTCGGTAATTTTCTTGCCACCCTCTTCGCGCTCTACTGTCTCCTTTTTCGATTTGTCCTCTTTGTAGATACAATAGGTATGTTCGTAGTAACCGCGCAAGTCATCACGTTTCGCTGCATCTTTTATACACTCAATGATATTTTTCTCGGCATAATAATGACATTCGCTGACAAACATTCTCTCGCCAGTTACTTCCTCATTGTCAATTCTTATTTCTCCTGTCTCTAACATACTATTAGGAATGTTAGTCAATACGAAACGATAATTTCTAAGTGTCTTCATGTTACTGTAAATTTTTGTTAATAATTCTCTTGTACCCGGCAGTGGAGTTGAACCACTGATGCCATTACGGCCATTCTCCCGCCCGGGATGTTCTCTTGTTACGCGAGCACTTCGTACAGTTCTTCAAGTGGCTCGGGCAATCTCTCGTCTATTTCTTTTGCCAATTTTGCCATTGAACCACAATATACGTGGTATCTTTTTAACATGTAATCACGGATTTTTTTTTAATATCTCCGAATGATAATTCAAATAAGAAGCTTTCTAACTGTGTCATAATCGTTTTATTTTGATATTGTAAATATACTCATTTTATTTTAACCGGAAAAACTTTTGATTAATTTTTTATGTTAAATTTTATTTATAACCTCGATCGTTTTATCCGTTATTTTCGATATGTAAATATACTAATAATTTATGAACCTGAAAAATTTCTATGATAATTTTTTGATGGATGTAAAACAAATATCATATAAAAATTCTATGAGTTAAATTGTGTTAAGTGTGATGGTTGTTTTGGTTAATAATCTGAAATTGATAAATTATGCCTTTATGGTAATAAAACCTACGAAACCATGAAATATATTAGGTTAGGAAATGTTAAACATTCATTAAACTTTATTAGTTGATTGCCTGTGTGCCTGTCTCTGGTTTGAAACTTGAAAGTTATTTTAGTTAAGAGTTGTTAACAGGTAGTCATCTTATAGAACTTTAACGAATTAAACCACATTTAACGAATGAGGCTGATAGGCTTAACACTTCTTAACCTGATAGATTTTTATATTTCAAGAATTTTGACAATGTGGAAATTAGGCCCCTGCTGCAGTGCCTGGGTGCCCCCTTATATATAGTATACAGAGCCATGTTCATGATCAGAAAAAAATTTTGGCCCCAAATCATTCTCGCAAATTGCCGCCAAATCAAAAATTCGCAAAATCTGTCATTCAGGCATTCTCGCAAAAAGGCTGTAAACAAGAGAAACAAAATAAACAATCGATTGTTTCTCTGTAAATGATTGATTTTCAATAGATTAGATATATTATAAACAAGTAAACAATAAGAACTATAAATCTTCTGAATGGGTTGTTAGATAGAATAAATAGAATTAAAGAATATAATCTATAAAAACTCAAGACAGAAGTCTCTCAGAAAAGGAAGGAAATCATAGTTTACATCGTTTATTGTTTATGCGAGAATGCAATTATTTCCACGAGAATAGAAAATTTTTGCCAATCTAGAATTTAACATAAAAAATAATTGCGAGAATTTTTATATAACGCTATAATTTATTATATTTGCAGCATAAAGCTATAACAATAATAATAAACTATAATATGGTAAACATAGAAGGTGTACAGGTAGATTTAGTTGGGAGCATAGACTCCCTTTTAGCCGAATGGGCTATATTTATTGTAGAATTTGAGTACGATAGTAAGGTTATTGTCTGTCATACTTTAGATTGGACCGTGCGCAAGGGCTTAATATCACTTGTAAAAAGAATACTTAGCCCGAAAGTAGAAAGCGTAGATTTAAGACAGTCGCTTGTAAATAGTGAATATATAACTGTTGAAGTAAAAAGCGTATTCAAGAATAGCAAATGTGAGCTTTTAAAAAATAAATATGAATTGATAAAAAGCAATATGACCTATTATCCTTATGGATATAATTTTTTGCTTTTAGTTAGTAATGATGAAAAGCCATACGCTTTTACTTTACACAATGAGTTGATAGAAAATGTAAGCAGAAGCGCTGCATTACATATAGAGCTATTAAAGAAAGGGGCAAGAGGTAGAAAAGCTAAAGCTGTATACCAATACGATATAAATTCAGGGTTATTTGTAGAAGAATACAGTTCTATAAGCGAAGCCGCAAGAAGCTCAGGAATATGTGCAAGTAACATATGCATGTGCTGCAATGAGCATATAAAAACAGCCGGTGGATATATATGGTCGTATGAAAAACATGATATAATAAATTTACCAGAAAGTAATCGCGTAAAAGCAAAAATGCTCTCACAATCTGAAGCAAAAGAAAGAGCAGAGATTATATCGCATAAACAACAAGAATATAATAATCAATATGAAAACAGATAAAATAGCACAGAAATTAGCAGATATACTGCCATCACGCCCAGTAGTTCCTGGAATGTCTAATCCGGACACATCCAAGCTTGTAGAACAAGAGGCCACACGTATTAAGGCAAAGCAAGATGCAAAAGAATTGGCTCGTATTAAGTATCTTGAAAAGCAAAAGCTTAAAAATCTTCAAGCCAAACAAGAAAAACGCCAATTGTTAGCAGAAGAACTCGGTGTGGAAGAAATACCAGATGGCCAAACTGAGCTCCAAGCCAAACGTATTGCAGAGCAGCAAAAACGAGTTGAGGCTATAGAGGCGCTTGAGGCTCAGACTGTAGAGCCACTTAAAGCAACTGAGCTAGCAGAACGCCATAACTCTGGCAAAGGCTCATATTCATCAGCTATACGCTCAGCGCTTCAGTTACAAGGAGCATCAAGACCTGAGATAACAAAACTTCTTACTAGCCTTAATATCAATTTAAGTGTTCAACTTACAAAGCAAGACACGGCCAATTTATTGGCTTGTTTGTTAACGTGCAATGAAGCGCAGTTGGCGGCTCTATATAGTAATAAAAAGATACCAATTGTTATCAAGACAGTTATAAAGCGTTTGCAAGATGATGCAAAACTCGGTAATATAGAAACAGTTGAGAAGCTTTGGGACCGTGTATTTGGAAAAGGACCTATGCAATTAAGTCTCCCAGAAGGACAGCAGCTGCAAACAGGCATTATTCCTAATGTGCCTGTAAGTCGTGAAGCGTATATCGTCATCAGAGATACTTTAATGAAATAATAAAACTTAAAAGAATATGGCTCTAACAGATAACAATTTTGTAGCTTTGAAAGAGAAAGAATATGCTCTTTCACATGAATATTTATTATCTATATTGGACTACAATCCAGAAACAGGTGTATTTAGATGGAAATACGCAAATAAGTTACGTAGAGATAGCCCTAATATAGGAGATATAGCAGGTACTACTATAGATTATAAAGGATATTCTAATATAGTAATAGGGCAAAATGTATATAAAGCTCATAGATTAGCATGGTTTTATCAATATGGAAAATGGCCGGATGATAATATGGAAATAGACCATATAGACGGAAATCCATTAAATAATAAAATTAATAATTTACGCCTTGTGTCCGGTATGCAAAATAGCAGAAATCGTAAAATGCATATAAATAATACATCTGGCCATACAGGAGTCTATTGGCATAAAAAGCACCAAAAATGGGTTGCAGCTATAGGAAATGGTAAACGCAAAAATGGAAGAGCTCTATATGACTGCTTAGGCTATTTTGATAACTACGAAGATGCTGTAAAAGCAAGAGAAGCAGCAGAAATAAAATATAATTATACACAACCAAAAAGATAAATATTATGATGTCAATCAAGGAAATGCAAGAAAAAGCAATAGGTACAACAAAACCAGGTATGATTAATGCTATAGAGATGTTAAGGCTTGAAGCCTTAACATCTTTTGAAAAGTATACAAAACTTATGTTTAAGGCTCAATATCATACCTCATACATAATAGCTGAGCATCATAAAAAAATTATAGATACATTACAGAAAGTAGTTGACGGTGATATAACAAGACTTATAATTAATATAGGACCTAGATACGGGAAAACACAACTTGTAATTAAATCATTTATAAGTTGGTGTTTTGCGCTAAATCCACGATGTCTTTTTTTACATCTATCATATTCAGACCTTTTAGTGAATGATAATTCAGATAATATACGAGAAATAATGTCTCTTGAAATATATAAAACACTTTTTCCGAAATCAGCACTTGCATCTGAGAAAGGCTCATCTAAAAGGTGGAAAACTAAAGCAGGCGGAGAACTCTATGCAGTATCAACACAAGGCCAAGTAACAGGATTTGGTAGTGGCCGCCTTGATTCAGATATTGATATGATGGATGGAGGAAATGATATATTTGTCTTTGACGACCACACCAATGAGCTATTAAAAATGGTTGGAGCTACTACAAATATATTCCAAGGCGCAATTATGATTGACGATCCAATAAAACCGGAGGATGCAGCATCTGATTTAGTAAGAGAGCGCATAAATCAACGCTTCGAAAATACAATACGTAACCGTGTTAACTCGCGTAGAACGCCTATCATTATTATAATGCAAAGATTACATGAGCATGACCTCTGTGGCTATTTGCAAGAGATAGAGCCAGATACATGGACTGTTTTATCACTTCCAGTTATACAAACAGACCCTGAGACAGGAGAAGAATATGCTCTTTGGCCAATGAAGCACAATCTTGAGGAGTTATATAAACTACGAGAGATTAACCCAGTAGTATTTGAGACTCAGTATATGCAAAATCCAATTCCTACTGAGGGCCTTATGTATCACGAGTTTAGAACATACCAAAATATAGAATTGCCATCAGGCTCTAAAGCTAATCAAAGATGGTGTTACGTTGATACAGCTGATACTGGCTCTGATTATTTATGTGCAATTTGCTTTATAAATACTCCAGAAATGCTATATGTAATTGATGTGCTATACACACAACTGCCCATGGAAAAAACTGAAGTAATGTTGGCTAAAATGCTCACAGAAAATAGTATAACAGAATGTCTGATAGAGTCCAATAATGGTGGTAGGCAGTTTGCTAGAAATGTAAAGCGTATTACAAGAGCTACTTTGCATAATTTCAAAACAGCCATAAATACTTTTACACAAACAAAAAATAAAGCTGCTCGTATTTTTTCAAATTCAGCCCTTGTTAACTCAGATGTAGCGTTTCCAGAAAATTGGGATAAAAAATGGCGTGAATTCTATAATGCTATTACAACTTATCGTAAAGATAATAAGAGAAGAGCCACACATGATGATGCGCCAGACGCGCTAACTGGTGTGGTAGAGATGCGTAACAGGAAAGCTGGGAGAAAGAAGATCTCATTGAGAAATTAATGGTAAATTCATATTCTCGCATTATTCTCGCAATTTCTAGGCTTTTGGCTATATAAAGATGATTAAAACATAAGCTTTGAATGAACATAATGCGAGAATATGAGATAAAAAATACCTCTATAAAAAATGTTAAATACTATATGACTTATAAATAAATTTAGTATCTTTACACTGTGGAGAAGTCAATTCGAAGCAAATACAGGTAATTCGATGCAAGTTAAGGGGTAACTGCTCGGTAGTATTAACATTAAAACATAAATAAATTATGGGATTAAATTGTGGATGCCCTGCCGGTGCTCATATCGCCGACCTTGAGATTGCTGAATGCAAGGAGAGTATGGGGCAAGTTCAAAAAGTTGCGTTTCAGCGTATCTATAAGACAGCTGGAACGAAGAACTCTGTCACTGATCCGACTAAGAAAGCATCGTTTTCTACCTTGTTTTCTGCTGCGGATGGGTCTAAAATGACAGTTTCTCCGTATATCCAAGGGCCTACTTCTGAGCCTGGTGCAGCTCGCACATTCGGTGGAGGTAACCAGACACTTGGAGGTATTGAGATTACAATCGGCCGTGAGCCGACAACGTTCTCTGCCACTATCTATCAGGAAAGTCAGAAGACAATTGCACAGCTGAAACAGTATATGTGTGAAGAGATTGGTGTTTGGCTGATTGATGAAAACGGCAACATTGGCTGCTTGGTAGATGACCAGGATGAGCCTACTAAGTACATGCCTATTCCTATTGGTAAGTTCTTTGTTGGTGACAAGAAGCTTGGTGGTTTTGAAGAGCCGGACAGCAATACAATTGAATGGTCATTCTATCCTAACTGGAGTGACAAATTCTACATTATTAAGCGTGAATCACTTGACTTCAATCCTCTTACTGATTGGGTTAATGCTCCTTCAGCAGGAAGCAGCGAATAAAAAATTCAGCCATGAGAAAGAAAAAAGAACAAACAGTAACATTGACCGTGCCCAAGTATGGTATGACACAAGAATTTGGCATTCAACACGCAGAGCGTTTACTTGACATGGGCACGGCATTAAACGGTGGATGGGAATTACCTAAAGATAGTAATTATATTTACGACGAAGAAAATGGCCTTAGAGTTAAATCAGATAAAGCAAATTCTGCAAAAGCCGACTAAACGTCAGACTATTCAGAAAGCTGTAAACATGCAGCGCCGTCTTAGGTTTCATACTGAGACGAATATCGCTGTATCTGATATTAACCAACCTACGACTATATTCCTTGATTGGGTAAGACAGTTGCTTCCGAAGGACAAATATAATATATTCCTTCATTTGTTTAAGTTTCCATTGCCTACACCTGCTGTAGTTGAGGACGTCTATAGAGAACTTGAAAGAGTTTTCTATAGCCGTAACTCATCAAGTTCATATCAGTTCACAGACTCAGAGCTTGCAGAAGACTGGTCTCAGTATAAAAAGAATAACCTCAATGAGCCAGAGGTGTGGAAGACAACCGGATGGAAGAGAATGCAGGTATCGCCAAATAGTATTTTGGTAGTAGACCTTCCTCAAGTACAAACATCCGCTCGGCCTGAACCTTATTTTTATTGGCTTGAGATTGATGCAGTAATTGATTATCAGACTTCTAAACTCGATGAAAATCAATTTGAGTGGCTTATTTTCAAACAGCCAGAAAACCGAATAGCTGTATTCGATGATACTTTTATAAGAGTATATCAGCTAAATGAGAAGAATGAAATTCAGTCTCTTATTTCAGAGGCAAAGCATGATTTAAAATATTGCCCGGCTCGATTCTTTTGGTCAATACAACTCAATGAGAAAAACAAAGATCTTAAGAAAAATCCGATCACAAAAGAGCTATCAAATCTTGATTGGTATTTGTTTTTCTCCATTTCAAAGCAACATTTAGACTTGTACGCACCTTATCCTATATATAGTGCCTATGAGGCTGATTGTAACTTTGAGAATAATGAGACTGGTGATTACTGTGACGGAGGTTTTCTACGTAACGCGAAAGGTGAGTACAAGATTCTCAATGATGGAACAGTCGAAAAATGTCCTTGCTGTAGCGAAAAGCGCATAGCTGGCCCTGGTTCATTCTTAGAAGTTCCCGTGCCAAATCAATCTGAAGGTGTCGCAGATATGCGTAATCCTGTTCAGATAACTACTATTGATAAAGATTCACTTGATTATAATGTCAATGAATGTGTAAGGCTTAAAAATGAAATCGTAATTTCTGTTGTTGGTTCGGGTGGGACTGTAAGCGAAAAAGAAGCTATCAACGAGACTCAAGTAACTGCTAACTTTGAAAGCAAAACTTCAGTTCTCAATGCCTTAAAGACCAACTTTGAATTGGCACAGAAATTTGTCGAAGATACTGTTTGCAAACTCAGGTATGGAGATGCTTTCATATCATCTTCTGTAAGCTGGGGTACAGAGTTTTATGTTTTCACAGTAACAGAGCTATACTCTAAGTATAAACAAGCAAAGGAAAATGGTGCGTCTAACTCTGAACTAGATGCTATATCGCAACAAATTCTTGAAGTTGAATATCGCAATAATCCTTTAGTACTTCAGAGAATGCTTATCTTAAAGCAATTGGAGCCGTATCCACATAAAACATTGGATGAAGTGTTAAAATTGTATGAAAAAGAGTTATTAAATGAAAATCTAGTAAAGCTTAAAATAAATTTTAGTACTTTAGTTGAAAAATTTGAGCGTGAGAATATTAACATAATTGAGTTTGCTTCAAATAAGCCAATGAGAGAAAAAATAGATATTATAAGTAAAAAACTTTTGGAATATGTTACAGAAATTGGAACTTCAGCAATTACAGACGCTCAGCCTTGAAGATATTAAGTCTTACAAGAAAAAGGCTGTAGAGCGTAAAGCAGAACTAGAAGCTGCTAAGGCTAAAGGCGGAAAAGCTTGGACAAGTGATTTACAGGAAGAGCTTGATGAGGTAGTTCTTTTCCTAGTGGATGTTGATGATATTATTGAAGAAAAGCAAAAAGAAGCTACTTCGACTACTAAAAATGAATATGTTATTAAGCCTGGCACTGAAAAAATGGTGCATCTGTCGATTGTGCGTGGCCGTAGGTTTAACCCAATGACAGGTAAAGAAGAGTCACCGGCGTTTACTCAGATGTTCACATTTGCAGAATGGCAGCTTTTCAAGAAAGCATATAAAGGTCTCGGCTATACCATTATGGCAGTCTTGCATGATCCGTATGGAGATGCTGCAGAGTTAGTACAAAAGTAATCAACTATAAAAACAAAGCTGTATGTTAACAATTGAGATGCTACGGCAGAGCTCAGATTTAGCAGGTCTTACAGATAACCAGCTGAATGCGATTGCTGAAATGTCAAGAAATGATGAGAACACCGTTATAGGCACTAAGATTGGTGCATTGCATGGTCAATATGATACTGATATTCTTAATATCACAGGTATTAAAAAGAAAGACGGTGAAAAGAGTTATGACTATGCTAAACGTGTGCTCGGTGAGTACAAAGCTAAAGCAGAATCTGCGAAAACAATTCAAACTCAGCTTACTGCTGCTCAGGCACAGGTTGCAGAGCTCCAGTCTAAGCTTGAAAAAGGAGCTGGTGATGAGGCTTTGAAGCAACAGTTGAAAGATGCTAAAGCTCAAGTGACTCAACTTCAGACTCAACTTCAAACAAAAGAAACTGAGTTCAATACCAAAAAGGCAGAGTTTGATAAAACTATTAAGGACACACATGTAGATTATGCTTTTCAAGCTGCTACAGCAGGTCTTAAGTTTAAGGGCGGTATCACTGAGCCGATTCAGAAGACATTGCTCAATGCTGCAAAAGCAGAAGTCCTTGCAAAAGGCACTCCTGAGTTTGTAGAAGATGACAAAGGAGGAAAGAAGCTTGTTATTCGTGGTGCGGATGGTAATATCCTTAACAACCCGAAGAACAACCTTAATCCTTATACAATACAGGAGCTTGTAATGGAAACGTCGCTTAAAGACGTAATTGACACAGGCCGTCAGCAGACAGGTGGTGGAACAGGAGGCTTTGGGTCCGGTTCAGGCGGAACAGGTGGAACACTTGACTTGTCAGGTATTAAGAGCCAAGTTGAGGCCGATAAAGCCATTGAGGCGCATCTGCTTGCAAATGGTTTGACCCGCGACTCGCAAGAATTCGCAGACCAATCAATGCAGCTGAGAACTGAAAATAACGTGGCAAGTTTGCCCATTAGATAAATGAAAAATGCTATGAGGCGTAAAAGGGTAATGCACCACAATAGCGTAAGTATTAACAATTAAAAAACTTTAAAAGTTATGAGTCTAGTTTTAACACGTATCCAGAACATCCGTGCGAATTCTAACTTTGATAAGTTTGAATATCGCCCCAGTAGGTACGGTGCGCTAAATGCTTTTATGGTGCAATCCGAAGACCCTACTGGCATTCTTACTGAGGAACTGAAGCAAAAAGCAAGGACCTCTATCGGTAATGTATTGGAAACTCCAGTAATCAACTATGATGCTGATATTACTATCGGTAGTACCCGCACATTGGAGATTACCGATAGTGAAAATACTTCTAAGATGGTTCAAATCACATTTGCCACTTATGCGTGGGGATTTACTATTGCTCCGGCAATGTACATGAACAACGAAATTGGCATTCAGAAGGACTTTGAAACCAAGATGATGAAGTACATCTATGCTTTTGCGAAAAAGCTTGATGAAGCCGCACTTGCTCAACTTGCTGCTAGCAAAACTCAGATTTTGAAGAATAAGTTGCTTTATGACTTTTCTTCTAATGCCATCAATGCAAAGTGGACTGAGCGTGAAAACGTATTTGGTGACCTTGAAGTTATGATGGGGGCAAATGACTTCTATGGTCAGTTGCATATTGTCGGTGATCCTGGCGTTGAGTCTATCATGCGTAAGTTACAGCAACATGGCCTTTATAACGATGTGAACAAGCAAAATGAGTTTGGTACAAAGATTGTTCATTTGACGAACAATATTGCAGCTGCTGGAGGTAAGTATGCTCAAGGTTACGCTGTAAATGCTGGCTCTCTTGGAATGTTGACCCGTTTCGAGCGTGATTGCTTGCTCGGAACTGTTTCCGGTGATGGTCACGAGTGGGGTATCGCTACTTTGCCTTTGTTGAACATGCCTGTTGGCACATACTTCTATGATTCTGTAGGTGACTACAATGCTATTGCGGGAGCTGCTACAGCTGATATGACTCGCACTCGCAAAGAGCACTATGGCTTTGCTGTTGATGTAGCCTTCTTGACAGCATATAACAGCTCACCTACTACATTGGCAAGTCCTATTCTGTCATTCAATATATCAAGCGAAAATGCAGTTTACGCTAAGCCTGTCGTTGTTGTCAACTCTGAAGACAACCCTGTAAACACTAAAGCAGTGGGTGCTGGGGGATGATAAATCGATAGCAGATCGTTAGGTTGTTATTAGCTTTGGTAGGAGGTACACTGAGCCACTGGCGATAGTGGCCTCCTATTTTTCATTTAAATTAAGAATTATGGTTAGAGCCTGTGATATACAAGAAAAGCTGTTACATCTTATTGGGTGGGAGCAGAATTATGACACATCAGACCTAAAAATATCTGATGCTTTAACCGTGAGTGAAAGTGGCCTATATTTTCAACAAATTCATCCTTTGCTGACTTTGCAGAATATGTCATGTATTGCTCCGGATTTTAAGAATATTACTTTTCCAGAATACAATTCTGAAAAGGAATATAGCAAAGGCAATGTAGTTGATTATCAAGGAACACAATATAAAGCGCTTCAAAAAGCACAAGGAAAACAGCCCGATATTGAGTCTGAGTATTGGGTTGAAACCAATTTATTTTCTGAATGGCTCGAGAGCAAAACAAAAGCAAGCATTCAAAAGGCTATTGCTAGATACTGCAATGAAAAAACGGTAGAAGGAACAAATAAGCCATTATGCGAAAGTCGTACTTTGTTTGATGGAACAGGTAGATTAGTAGATACTGTAAAGAATAAGAAAAATCTAGTTGGCTTTGAAATTGTACCAGTAAGAGCAAAAGGTGTAACCACAAAGATAAATAAAATATGCCTTCAGTTTACTAAAGCTGGAGAATATACTTTGTATCTTATGCATTCAAGTATGGATGCTCCAGTAAAGATTATAAAGCTTAATAAGATACGAGATAATAGCGCTGAATGGTTTACAGTCGATGACCTCTATTTGCCATATCAAAGTGAAGATAATGATGCAGGAGGAAGTTGGTATTTATGCTATTTTCAGTCTGAACTTCCAGAGGGAAGTCAAGCTATCAGAAAAGATAAAGACTGGTCAAAAGAGCCCTGTGGCTCATGCTCACGTAGAGAATTACTTGCCTGGATGGCATGGTCTAAATATCTTGAAATTCATCCATTCTTCGTAAATGAAGAACTTATAAATACAGAAGACGAAAGTTTACATTTATGGGATGTTGAGAATAATAAATATACATATGATAATAACTATGGGTTGAATTTAGAAGTTACTGTAAGCTGTGATATTACAGACTTTATAGTTGAGCAGAGAATGATGTTTCAAGATGTCATAGCTAAGCAGGTAGCTGTAGATATGTTACGCGAATTTGCATATAACTCTAACGTAAGGACAAACAGGCATTCAATCAATGCTTCTCGACTTGATATACTATATGAAGTAGATGGCGACTCTTCTTCTATGAAAAAATCAGGCCTAAGCTATCAACTAGATATGGCTTTCAAGGCCATTAAGCTGAGTACTTCTGGAATTGATAGAGTATGTTTGCCGTGTCTAAACAATGGCATTAAATATAGAACTGTATAAGTATGGCCGTAAAACGATATAACGCAACACTCCGCAATCTGGAATATAGGCTGCGAAGTTTTAAGGATAGCTTGCCTATGCTGTTAGAAGATATTGTGCGTGACAAAGAAGACGTGATAGTATCAGCCATAGCAGATGACCAGCTATACCGTCGCGGTATCAATGGTAGAGGTGAAAAGATAATGGATTATATGCCGTATAAGCCTAAAACCATACAAATAAAAAAGAAAAAAGGCCAGCCTACTACAAGGGTCACATTACGAGATACAGGTGCTTTTCATGAGTCTATGTTTGTAGTATTTGACTCAGAAGGTTTTTATGTGACTGCGAGTGATGAAAAAACACCTGAGCTTATTGAGAAATATGGTGAAGAGATTTTTCGCTTAACAGATAAAAACTTTACGAGAATAATCCGCTCACATGTAAGAAAAGAATTAACAAAACGATTAAAACGAGCAATAAGGAAATGAAAGAAAATTCAGTGCAAATACGGTTTAAAAAAGATCCTGTATTGCTTGACAAGATATTACAGGATATGCAAAAGTCACTTATGGATAAGCTTAAGTGGCTTAATTACGCATTTGGCAGGGCTTATAAACTCATAGAGCATAGGCCAGATGGTAATAAATTCGTATATCCAGCAGTATACAACGGCAACGGAGAGTATGTATCACTTTTACCGAACGATAACTTCGGTAACTTTTCATGGTTCGATATCTATGACCCACAAAGGATTACTGAAGTAGTTCAATCATTACCTCAATATACTTTCAGTGGGGCTATTATATTTTGGTATGACCTTAGTAGTATCTATGAAGATGAAACGGTTATGCATACAGAAGAAGTAAAAGATGAGATCATGCGGGTATTAACTACTCCAGGTCTTATTACTACAACAGGTAAGCTTACTATAGATGATATATATGAGCGCTTTGAGAATATATACAAAGGTTATTCGATAGAGAAAGTCTATAATAACTATGCTTATAAAGGAGAGGGCATACAAGATATTGATAAACAATTCTTTATGTACCCTTATGCAGGAATACGGATTGAATTTACTTTAACAACTAGAGAATTATGTCAACGGTATATTTTATAACAATGCTTTCGGCTTTGATATACATATCTTCATCAGCCGCATTTGCTATTTTACTTGCTGAAAGGCTTGGCGTACGTGACAAAATAGTCGCTGAGGCCCCTAAGCTTATCTCTCAATTATTCGAGTGTGATTTTTGTTTAAGTTTTTGGACGTCACTTATTCTCGCTATTATTCTCGCTATTATCTTTAACGAGATGAGCATTATATTTACTCCTATAGTGTCAACCCCTATAACGCGAATTTTATTATGAAGAATCTTACAGTAAATAAGAAAACAGTGAGGGTTTATGATAGCATAGATGAGATGCCTATCATAAATTTCCAGAAATACAATAAGTATTTGCTTATAGACTCTGGGATCGGTTCAGATGTTGATGACATTGATGCCCATATAGCCCGTATTGCTAAGTTCATTAAAAGCAATAATGCTAAAAAAGCTTTGCAAGAGTTGCAGAATATGAGGCAAAACATGTATATGGTGAATAGTGAAATTTCACCTAAATACTTAGCTTTTGCAGCTCTTATTCATAGCATAAATGGCGAAGAGGTTAATGACTTATCAGACGATGGGCTTAAAAATGTATTGGCTAGACTTAAAGAAATAAAACATTCAAAGATTATAGACTTTTTAGTTTGGCTTAAAAAAAAAGTAACAACCGAACTTGAAATGTACTTTCCAGGAGATTTTGTAAATCCAAAGGAAAAAGATGCATACGATAAGTTAAAGCAGAGAACACTTTTTGTATTAGATTCTATGATAAATGGCACAGATAATTCTGAGCAAATAGAAACCATAGATATGGTAATGCTTAATATGCATTCCCCAAAATCATATATTGGGAGTGAATCTGTTGAAATAAAATATGATAAGCAATTTGAAAGTACTTGCCTCTTAATAGCCCAAAAGACAAGCATGGATGCTAAAAAGATGACAGTACTTCAATTCTATAATGCCGTTGATAATATAAAACAGCAATTAGAGGCAGAAAGTAAGAGTGTTAAACGGCATAAAATGAGATAATCATGGCTGAAGATGATAAAATAAAATATAGCGATATAATTGAGCCAGATGACTCGATTGAAAAACTTGTCAAGCAACTCGGCGAGCTCAACCAGTCATATGAGACAATGGTGAATGCTATTAGAGCAGGAGCTGATAGGATTGTACACGCACTCAAATCAGCTAGTGGAGCCACAAGTGAAGGGCGTAAGGCTATTGATGAAGCAACAGTATCTACATCAAGGCTTGAAAGAGCTCAAAATGAGCTTAAATTAGCTTTATCTGATACGGGTAGGCAAATTGCTTGGCTTAAAGCACAAACTTCAGATGCTAATAAAGCAACTGTAGAACAGCAGCGCTATATACAGCAAGCTATATCTTCTTATGATCGTCTTAAGTCTGATTTGAAGCAGACAGTCGAATTATATAAATCTTTAACTGCAGCTGAAAGGGCAGATAGTGAAATGGGGCAACAGTTGCTCAATGATATTCTTAATTTGAAAAATCAGATTAAGGCTCTTGATGACCAAATGAAACCTCATATCCAAACTTTATCTGAAGTAGAAAAAGCGGAGCAGAGACTAGCTTACTTGCAATCTGATGAAGGCAAAAGATTAATCGAGTTGAAAGCTAAGATTGCTGAACTTACTTCTGCTAGAAAACAGCAGAAAGCTACAGTAGACCCATTAACTCAGGCTCAAGAGAAACTCGCCTATGCCCAATCAGAAGAAAACAAGCAGCTTAAACTCTATTCAACCCAGATACGAGAGGCAAATCAAATTGCTCAACTACAAGCCACAATTGCTAATTCTGCAGAAGGCTCTTATAATAGGCTTTCAGCTCAATATGCATTGAATAAAATACGACTTAATCAAATGTCCGCCGCCGAAAGAGAAGCTGCTGACTCTGGTAAAAAACTTGAAACTGAGACAAATGCAATTTATCAACAGATGATAAAATTGCAAGAAGCGACAGGTAATTATAGATTGTCTGTAGGTCATTACCAAAAAACATGGGATGGCTTAGGCATTTCTATTTCTCAAGTAGTACGAGAATTACCCGCTGCAGCTGTATCGCTTAATACATTCTTCTTAGGTATATCGAATAATATACCTATGGTAGTTGATGAAATTAACAAACTAAAAAAACAAAATGAGCAATTAGCTGCAGAAGGAAAAGAGCAAATAAGCGTAACAAAGTCAATTGTAAAATCACTGTTTAGCTGGAATACCGCTTTGGTTGTATTGCTTACTGTGTTTTCTATGTACGGTAAAGAAATTATCGCATGGATTGATAAAACGTTAGCAGGTAGAGATGCATCTAAATCTTTTGAAGATGCTTTAGAGGACTTAAATGATGAGCTAGGAAAAGGGTCTACAGGGTCTTATGGCCAGCAGATAGCAGTATTAAGAAGATTATCTGAAAATTGGAAAGATTTAGGGGATAATATAAAAGCACAAACACAGTGGATTAAAGATAATGAAAAAGAGTTCAGTAAATTAGGCATCACCATTGATAGTATAAATGACGCCAATAACGCTTTTGTAGATAATACTGAATCTGTAGTGGCCGCATATAAAGCAAGAGCTAAAGCAGAAGCTGCATTGAATATTGTATCTCAACAATATCAAAAATTATTAGCTGCAGAGAATAAGGCCGAGGCAGAGAAAGTGCGTGAATACGGCTTTTTCGATAAAACTATGAATTATTTTAAAGCCTTATGGGGTAGCATCTCTGGGCCAGATTCTGATTTGTCACTTGAAACTAGGTTAAAAAAGCAAAGGCAGAGAAATGTAGAAAGCCTACAAAAAGACGCAAAATCTCTTGAGCAAGAAGTTGAAAGTTATTTTAATGTATGGAAATTTTATGAAGATCAAGCAGATGCTCTATTTAAAGAAATCGGTTTAGAAGAATCTCATAAAAAAGATAAAAAACGCACACCGAGAGATGCTGATGATAGACTGAATACTCTTGCTTTAGCAGCTGAAAAAGCATATCAAAAGAGTCGCACAGAGATAGAGAGAGATGAAAATAAGAAGCGCAGAGCTGAAGCGTTCGCGTCATTTAATCAAGAAATAGCTGATTTAAACGATAAATATGCCAGAATCCAAAAAATATTAAAAGGTCAAGATGAAAAATATAAAGAGCTTACAGAAAGCCAAAAAGAAACAGCTATTAAAGCATTAGAGGATATAGAAAACGCTATAGAGAATAAGCAAAAAGGCTTAACTTTAAGCCTAGATTTGCTTAATATAGATGTAGAAATACAAAAAGCTGAACAGCTGTTAGAGTTATTAGAGTTAGAAGGCGAAGTATCTAAAAAAGGCTCTTATGAAGAACTCAGCAATTCTTTAAAACGATTAGATGTTGAAAGACAAATAGCATTACTTAAGAATGCTCAGTTGCCAGAAGCTAAAAGGCAACCTACAAGTGCTATAAACACATCTTTTGATAAACAAAAAGCTATTGCTGTTGGTAGTTTTAGCATGTCAAGTTTTGATGAGCAACAAGCTCTTGATGAAGCTATATTTAATGAAGTTAAGCGCAGCGAAACTGAGATAACCAGATTCAAACTTGAGCAAGAAAAAGCTAGATGGCAAGAACAAATACGTTTAGCAGAAACCGGTGGATTAGATTGGAGTCAAGCTCAGATTGATGCTGCCAAAGCTACTGTTAAAGGTATAGATCGTGAATTGTCAGAGCTCAATGATTTTATTAAAAATATCGGTAAAAAAGGTTTAGGTGGCACTCTGCTTGAGAAACTCGGTTTTGATGATGATCAAGTTGATGCTTTAAAAGATGCAGTAAATATAGTAATAGAACAACTTCAATCCATTGTTGATGCTGAAGTTGAAATGTCTAAGCAGATTGTAGAAGCAGCTGAGGCTAGAGTAGAAGCCGCGCAAAAAGCCTATGATGCTGAAATTGAGGCTCGTAATAATGGTTATGCTAATAATGTAGCAACCGCTAGAAAAGAGCTTGAACAAGAAAAGAAAAATCAACAAGAAAAGCAAAAAATGCTCGAAGCAGCTCAAAGACGTCAAGAATCGTTGAATAGCATTACTCAGGCATCTTCACTTATTACTGCATCCGCTAATTTATGGAACTCATTTTCTTCAATCCCTATTGTTGGCCCAGCACTTGCATTAGCCGCTATAGCTACAATGTGGACTTCATTCGCTATAGCTAAAGTTAAAGCTAAGCAAGTAACAGCAAGTCAATCAGATGAATATGGCGAAGGTGGTCTCGAGTTTTTGGAAGGAGGATCTCATGCATCTGGCAACGATATTGACTTAGGTGTAAAGAATAAAAAGAAACACAGGATGAAAGCTGAAGGTGGAGAAGCCCTTGCTATCATTAACAAGAATAAGACAAGGAAATACCGTAAGATATTACCAGACGTTATTAACAGCTTAAACAAAGGGATATTTGAAGATAAATATGCCAATGCTTTTAATAGAGATGCTGACGCCGATATATTCATAAATCAGTCAAACGCTGATCTGCACAAGATCGAAAGTAGTCTTGATAAGATAATAAAGCAGAATGGCGAAAAGATATTTGTAGATGGCCAAGGTAGAACTATTATAAGAAATGGTAATCTAACTAAAATTATACGCTCATGAAAGTAAATAAGTATATATTCAAGATAAGGCGCGATACGGTTACCGGGTATGATATAACTGAAGTATCACCTCATTTTAAGAATCTGAAAAAGAAGTATGCATTTGAAAATGGCAAAAGGTTTTTCAGAGAGACACTTGAAGGTAAAATACAGTTTTTTGGCCAGAATTTTGAGTTAATATATAATTCGAATATTAACACAAAGTTTACATTAATAATTGAAGAAGAAGTATCAGGCAAAAAGAGAGAATTTTTCAGAGGCACATTTAGTAAAACTGATTGTAAATTCGATGTTAGTTTTAAGATGTGTGAGCCAAAAATTTCTCCAATCGATAGCTATTCTAACATCGTTGATAATTATGAGAATGAATATGAGCTCCTAGAGATACCACCAGTCATTACACCTCTTTATCTATATAAACGCGCATGTATACAGGTGTATATAGCTGGTAGCTCTACTGTAACTAACTTCGTAGGCGGAACATACTGGGAGCAAGACGTGAACGAGATAGTAAGCGACGCCAAGGAGCTGATGGAAAAATACTATTTTGAGCCTTACGGTGGTATATCAGAAGTAAATATAACAGGCGTAGCATCTGGAGTGAATGGGGTATATGCTGCAGTTAATCCTGATGGTGTATCTGGTAAAATACGCAATGAGAATCTGTACTATTTGCAGTATAAGAAAGACAATGACAAAAAGGGTAGATACTATCTATATAATGCGTCAAATGTTGCTATATATAGGTCTGAGCCGGTTACTAATATTATAAAGCTAGAAGGCGAATTTTGGGAACCATTATTTGACAGCACGACTCCTTTTTATATAGGCAATGAAATTAATTTCTATAAATGGGACAGCTCAAATGGTACTCAATCTGAAACAGTAGCATTTAAACCTAAATATGCTATGGCACATAGCATATACCAAAGGCTGTTATGCGATGTTGATTCTATCGAAATAACTTCCGGAAATGTCAAAAATACATATGATATACCACTTGAAGACATAGCTAATAATAGTAGTAATTACAAAAAAGTAATAGGTTTAAGATCTTCAAATACTATAGTAGCAACATCTAGAACGTCAAAGCAACCAACCAGATTTGGCATAAATGATAATGGAGATTATTTCACTAGTGCGTTTATACCATTATCTACTGGGTTTAGTTCTCCACTTCCTATATGCCGCAATTCATGGAGTAATGCTTCTATATGGTATATATATTCTATGGCATACGATAGTATCGATACATCTACAAGAAAAAAATATAAACTTAAAGATGCATTTAAATTATCAGATGTAATAAAAGCTTTATTATCTAAAATAGCGCCTGGCATATCGCATGAAGCTACTGAAGAATATAGTAAATTTTTATATGGAAGCCCCAACCCTATTGTATATGATACATTTACGCTATTTATTACACCTAAATCCAATATACTAAAAGGAGAATATGATCAAGCAGCCCAAAGAGCTACTTTGTCATTGAAAAGTATAATGGATATGCTCGAACAGTGCTTTAGATGCTATTGGCATATAGAAAATGGTAAGTTTATAATAGAGCATGTTTCTTGGTATAATAATGGGCGCACATACGTAACTGGAGGTAATCAAGTTGTGCAGTATGATCTTACAACTATGGCAGACCCACGTAATTTAAAACATATAGGGTATAAACAAACTGAGGTGTCATACGTGAAACAGGAATTGGCATCTAGGTATGAATTTAGCTGGATGGATACAGTGACTGATGCATTTAAGGGTACTAGCATAGATGTAAAATCAACTTACGTGGATAAGAGTCTTAACGAAGATGTATCAGTAAGTAATTTCACATCTGATATCGATTATATGCTTTTAAGCCCATCCGATTTCTCGATGGATGGTTTCGCTCTCATGGCTGCTAAAAAAGTAGGCTCTAATTGGGAACTACCATTTATTAAATTTGAATTGACTTCAAGCGATAGTGGCTTATTATATTCGCTTAATTTACAGAATGGGTATCTATCGTGGTTTTATTTAATAAAGTTTTATATGCTTGATATGCCAGGAGACAATATAAGCTATTCTGAATTAACATCACTTGAAGTTATAAGTGTTAAGGCATGTGTATCGCAGGAAGTAAAATTTTCCATATTAAATACTATACCTGATTTATATAGTGCGATCAAAACAGATTTAGGGATCGGCTATATATCTGAAATGCTTATAGACTTAATATCTAAACAAGCTGAAGTAACCATATTAAGTAAGCCTAAATAAAGTATAGTTTTTATTAAAAATAGTTAAATTAATTTTTTCTTTCATATTATATACATATATTCGCAATAACAAAAAGCTGCTGTACAATGTCACCTAACAATAATTTTAACATATTAGCTTGGTATGATTCTATTGATCAACAGAATCATCGCAAGTCATACATGTATGGTAGTATCTGGGGTCTTATAGCCCCGGATAATAGCATTCTTCCCTTTCAATTCGTGTCTCCAGGCTCACTAGGAAATGTTACCAGTATAGTAGTAAAGAGTCTTAATAGTAATAAATCTATAGATTTAACTGGCAAACTCGATATACAGGTTACTAATCATACAGATGATAACAATGCTTATAGCATAGTGATGCATAAGGGGAATAGCACAATATCTCCAAAACTAAGCGAGGGCAGACACTATATAGTATTAAAGCAAGGTACTAAAACCTGGTATTCAGAGGTATTTACAGTAGTTTCTAACATTAGTTGCTATATAAAACTTGAGTACTGGGATAACGACAATCTTTATTTTAAAGGTGGTCATATAGATTACACTTCAGGGTTTAAGTTTGTATGCTATCTTAGCACTAAAATAGGTAAACCTTCGTATCCTTTTGAAGAAGAACTTACTGAAAGAGATGGTTATAAGTTTATAGAAAAGCAAACCAGTTCTAAAGTATACAACATGACTTTTAATGCACCAGAATTTATGTGTGATGCATTAAGGCTTGTTCGTATGTGTGATAACATAAATATAACAAGCGATGGAAAAGTATATAGAGCTTTATCATTCTCAGTCAATGTGGATTGGGAAGACTACGGCGATGTTGCGGCAGTCGACGCAGAATTTGAGACAGATACTGTAGTTACTAAGATAGCAAATATACTGAATGGCCCTTCTGAATCTGGAACGACTTTTAATAACGCGCTATTATATGAAAAGAGCAGTCCCTTGATGTTTGGCAAGGATGTAATAGCGCAGTATACAAGAACTGTTCAAGTATCAGTACAAGCAGAATTTGCTGGTAAACTAATCAGAGAGTTAAATGAATATGTAAATGATGCTTTACCAGAAGTCGGTTATCTAGCATTAGACTTAGGATACGGTGAAGCTATGAAGCTTTCTATCAATAAGTTAGCTGATAGATATTGGAACTATGTTGATACAGATCCAGATAATAGTTATCTTATTCCTAAGAATGCTAAGCACATATTATCAATAGGAGACATCGTGGCTTACGCTACCTCGGATCACGACATTGTACTCCCTCATGCGGGCTACAACATGTTGGGTGCTGTTATGATAAAGGAGGATAGTGGGCTCATCATTGATTCCGCCACCGGTCTATTGTCGCTTGACCCGAATTTCGGCGGCAAGGGTAAGATCTATTATGCCGGAGCTGGCTTGCAATTACTGACCCAGCCAAACACCGAGGAGACGCAGAACCAGTTCGCCGTGAAATTCGGCAACGCCAAGGGAACGGTACTGGAAGGCGACAAGCTATACGCCGCCACATGGTGGGGGCAGAAACTCAACTCCAACGGGATAGCTACCGGAGCGATGACAGACGTGCCAAGCATCAACGGTCTCATACACCTTAACAACGACAAGACATTCGATGTGGCCAAGGATAAATCGGCGCAATGGGTCCGTTTCTCGGGCGGGAACTCGATTAACGGAATGACCGGGACGAACGCCGTGCTGTCCAACCTATATCTCAATTATAAGGACACTAGCCATTATGTCAAGGTGGACGCCAATGATAACGTCCTTGCGACCGGTGATGTGGTTGCCTACGCTGCCGGTAATTATGATATAGTAAGCCCTATAGCCGGTACCGGGGCGTTAGGCATGGTCAAGGTTGGGAACGGCCTTAATATAGCTACGGATGGAACGCTGAGCGTGGCGGGTGATGTCGGCGGTAGCGTGTCCGGCATAACGAAAACAGGAACCGGGAACGCCCTTACGGATGTCGAGTTGACGAACGATAATAAGATAATAACGTTTACCAAGGGGCTCACGTTCTGGCATAAGGATAATGATGGCTCCGGCTCTGGATTGGACGCTGATATGGTAGATGGGTATCACAGATCAAATCTTTACAATACTACCTTGGATTGGTTCAATTCCAGTACATATAGAAGTAGGGAAATAACGGTAACAAATGATTATAACACATTCTATCCTGTAGTATTGAAAGTTGCAGTCTCTACAAATGGAGTCCCATATACAATAGGTGTAGGTAAATCGTTAGGTTCAACATCAAATCCTAATTGGGATGGCAACGATAGTACTAAAACTAGTAGTATTAATTACGTAGGTATTGGCAGAATAGGGCTTTGGGATGGTAATGGCAACTTTTTTATCACATTATGTAATTTACAACCATATGCTAGATTATTGAAAAAAGTAGAAGTTCGGACAAATGACAAACCCATTATCGTATTTTGGCTAAGAGGGGGAACAGCTACTTATAGAATATATTGCAGTGCTGGAATAAACAGTATAAATACTTACTATGCTAGAACTAATGTTGGAAGTACTTCAGCTGGTCTTGAATACTATGTAGAGCCAATAGCCTTGTCAAAATCCGATAATAATGGGAATTATGCTAAAGATTCCCATATAACAGCATCTATTTTTGAAGGATCATTAATCGGAAATGCTAATACTGCCACGAAGCTAATGACGGCCCGAACTATTTGGGGACAGTCTTTCGACGGCACCCAAAATGTTAAAGGTGATATGTCTGACGTGGGTAATCTTATAATGAATAACCATAAAACCTTTTATATAAAAGATACTAGTGGGGCAAATATTAGTACAGTAACACTAAATTCACAAAATGGATTTTATCTAGGCTATGGGGTAGCGGAGAAGAATTACTCATCATGTTTAGAAGGAAACATAATTTTATTTAGGACTACTGCTTCTCATACTGAAAGGATGAGGATCTCGGCCGACGGCAATGTCGGGATCGGGACAACATCCCCAGTAGATAGATTAGAAGTTGTAGGGGCTATTACGGCTAATGATATATATCCTAGAAGTAATAATTCTTATAGTGTTGGCTACTCATCAAGAAGGTTCTCAAATGGATATTTTACGCAAGGCGTATATGTGGGAGAAGCTAATACAAGTGCTAATAGTAATAGCAGTAATACTTATATTGGCAAAGGATACTTGGAATTGAATGCTACCGCCCCCTATATCGATTTCCATCACGGTAATAGTGCGGCTGATTACACGTCCCGGCTCATAACAACGTCGAGCGACACGTTGAATTGTACGAGTAATTTTACCTCTAGCAAGAATATAAGAGCCACTGGCGATGTAGTCGCTTATGCTACAGGCTCAGGAGATATTGTATTGCCAATCGCTGGTACAAACTCACTTGGAGCGGTAAAGATCGGGTCTGGTATATCTATATCAGCTGACGGAACTATATCAGTATCTGGAACCGGTACTATCGGGGGGATATCAGTTACAGGAAATGGCAATGTGCTTACAAACGCCACGCTTAGCTCTGACAAAAAGATAATAACGTTTACCAAGGGGCTCACGTTCTGGCATAAGGATAATGATGGCTCCGGCTCTGGATTGGACGCTGATATGGTAGATGGGTATCACAGATCAAATCTTTACAATACTACCTTGGATTGGTTCAATTCCAGTACATATAGAAGTAGGGAAATAACGGTAACAAATGATTATAACACATTCTATCCTGTAGTATTGAAAGTTGCAGTCTCTACAAATGGAGTCCCATATACAATAGGTGTAGGTAAATCGTTAGGTTCAACATCAAATCCTAATTGGGATGGCAACGATAGTACTAAAACTAGTAGTATTAATTACGTAGGTATTGGCAGAATAGGGCTTTGGGATGGTAATGGCAACTTTTTTATCACATTATGTAATTTACAACCATATGCTAGATTATTGAAAAAAGTAGAAGTTCGGACAAATGACAAACCCATTATCGTATTTTGGCTAAGAGGGGGAACAGCTACTTATAGAATATATTGCAGTGCTGGAATAAACAGTATAAATACTTACTATGCTAGAACTAATGTTGGAAGTACTTCAGCTGGTCTTGAATACTATGTAGAGCCAATAGCCTTGTCAAAATCCGATAATAATGGGAATTATGCTAAAGATTCCCATATAACAGCATCTATTTTTGAAGGATCATTAATCGGAAATGCTAATACTGCCACGAAGCTAATGACGGCCCGAACTATTTGGGGACAGTCTTTCGACGGCACCCAAAATGTTAAAGGTGATATGTCTGACGTGGGTAATCTTATAATGAATAACCATAAAACCTTTTATATAAAAGATACTAGTGGGGCAAATATTAGTACAGTAACACTAAATTCACAAAATGGATTTTATCTAGGCTATGGGGTAGCGGAGAAGAATTACTCATCATGTTTAGAAGGAAACATAATTTTATTTAGGACTACTGCTTCTCATACTGAAAGGATGAGGATCTCGGCCGACGGCAATGTCGGGATCGGGACAACATCCCCAGTAGATAGATTAGAAGTTGTAGGGGCTATTACGGCTAATGATATATATCCTAGAAGTAATAATTCTTATAGTGTTGGCTACTCATCAAGAAGGTTCTCAAATGGATATTTTACGCAAGGCGTATATGTGGGAGAAGCTAATACAAGTGCTAATAGTAATAGCAGTAATACTTATATTGGCAAAGGATACTTGGAATTGAATGCTACCGCCCCCTATATCGATTTCCATCACGGTAATAGTGCGGCTGATTACACGTCCCGGCTCATAACAACGTCGAGCGACACGTTGAATTGTACGAGTAATTTTACCTCTAGCAAGAATATAAGAGCCACTGGCGATGTAGTCGCTTATGCTACAGGGAACGCTCCAGCTCCATTTAAATACTGGTATCCATCGGTTGATACTAGTGGTAACCTTAGCTGGACGAACAGCACGTCAACAACTACTCCAACCACGAGGAACATCCGGGGGCCACAAGGGCCTGCGGGACCTTCGTTCAATGGGGGGAATATAACAAATATATTAAGTATTCGAAACAGCGGTTACCCAACACTAGAGCTATACCAAAACACAAGCGTTTATTGGCGTATTTGTGTCAATACGTCAAACAATACTTTTTGCTTCAAAAAATGGGACACGATTGTCAGTTACATAAATGGCGCTGGAGATTATGTAAAAAACTCAGATATGAGGCTTAAAAATCGGATATCTACAGTTAAAGATGTACTTGACAGGATAATGAGACTAGACGTATTCCGATATACATTGAAGTATGATCCGGATAAAACCGTATCTATAGGTTTATCTGCACAGCAGGTTAATAACGAATTCCCCGAGATTGTCAGCAATGACGGTGATTATCTTGGAATATACTATGGTCAGATAGGGCCTATCGCTATTCAAGGTATCAAGGAGTTGTATCGCAATATGATAGATGTGGATAGATTTGTTCGCTCCACAAAGTCATGGATGACCGACAAGGACAAGCGCATAGCGGACCTTGAGGAAGAGGTGAAAGAGTTAAGAGAAGAGTTGAACAATTTAAAAGCGGCGTAAAATGGCAAGATATTTGTTACCTACAACGGATTTAAGCGTAATGCATGTCCGCAATATATTGAGCTATCCAAGTACGGATGTAGGCACACTATGTGGAGGTGTGGCAGCGGCGGCCGCTAAGATAAATAAGTGGTCTAAGAAAAAGCCGGTAAGATATACGGCAGATAACATTGATGGAATAACATATTGGTGGAAGGCGCAAGATGGGAAATGTGGGCTGTCATTCCCTACATACACGTCCATTGGAGCGATAGGAAACGCGGGGTCGTTCCTATACCAACTGGTTAACCAGCTTGATAAATGGGACTATGCCCCACCGAGAGGCGGATCTGTTGAACCTTTCAGGTTGGGCGATTTCAGAGGATATTATCATGACGCTATTATTCCAGTAGAAGCCTCCGGGCAGGAAGACTACTATATTTCCGTAAACAGTACTATACAAATAGATTTTGATTTGGCTGTACCTTCCGGAGATCCTGATAACCTAACACTATCAGACCTTGTGATATCCGGGACTCCGCTATCAGACTATTATATAGGTGTTGTGTTATACAAGAACAGCACTACGTATATGATAGGAACAAGTTCCAATAAGATGGGAACTGGTAGCGTATCAACTGTAATATCTGGTATAACGCAATCGCATGTCGGGGTATGGACTGTTTATACTTTTTTATCTAAAGCATCGTTTAGCACTGGGGGAAGTATACCGGCTAGCACGTTTATTTGTTTTCCGTTACCACCGCTGAAAATAAATATCAAGGGAACTGGTACGATTGTCCAGATTTATTGCATCGGTAACTGGACAAGCTCGGCAAGAAATAAGGTCAGCTTTACGATCACGGTTGATAATACGGGCTCAGGGCAGGTTACGCTCATTAATGTGAGGGCGATATTCGTAAGAACTAAGGGCACGGCAGACCCTGAGTCATCTGGTGAGACGGTAGTGACTTATAATTACCCAAATGCTATAACAGTCCCGGGCAAGCAAAAGATAGTAGTTGGCCCATTCGAGCAATCAATCACGTATGCGAGTGGATATACCTATTGGATCGCTGGACAGGCTAATTTGCCAAATTTGAAGACTAGCTATATACCTATAGAGGATGTGGCAGAACCGTAATATAAATAATATTGAATATTAACATTTTAAAAACTAAAGATTATGACATTACAAGAAGTAAAGACTGAGAGCGTAACAAAAATCATCAATGGTACTGGAGAAACTCTTGATATCAAGGAGAGCCGTGTTACGATAACGAGCGAGAACAAGGTGTCCGAGGCGAACGGACAGGTTTATAACAAGCAAGCCGGTTATATCGGAAGCTATAACTACACCAGATTTGGGGGATTGAGCGTCAATGTAAATGATAGCACATTTACTGCTCTGCAAGTAAGCGGTGAGGTCTTGAAATACATCGACGCTGTCGAGAATCAAGTATCAGTAGCGATGGATTAATTATTTTTCCAGTCGTGTTATTTCGATGCGACCGGGCTTACAAGTTGAATTATAATATAAAAAACATAGATCATGAAAAAGAAAGAAGCCATTGAATTGTACAAGGTGTTGAACGGATGCAAGCTGACTGGCATGGCATCATCCTCAAAGATGATTGTACTTAACAACCTTAGAAGTTTGCGCCCAGTGTCTGAGGCATATGAGTCTGATGTGAAGGAAGCTATTGAGAAATTAAAACCTGAAGGTTTTGATGAGTTGACAAAAAAGGCTCGAGAACACAATGACTCTGTGAATACTGGTGGTAAGCCTACTATGTCTGCAGAGGAGTTGAAGGAAGTGTCCTCTGCCATCGAAAGCTACAACAAAGAGGTAAATGATTTTATCGAGAAGATCCTTAATGAGGATTCAGGTGTAGAGATGGAGAAGCTTGATACCTCAAATCTTGAGAAACTTTTAGATGCAAATGATATAGAGGCTAGCCAATTGGCAATTATCTATACTCATATTTCTTAAAATAGATGCTTTGCACCTTTTCTAGAGAGGTGTCTGCATATAAATTAACTTTATTGTTTAACAAATTTCTAAATTCTTCAAATTATGGGAGAAACTGTAGAAAAAATCTATTGTTGCGACCGCGATAACAACGACAACACACTCGCAGCTGCTATTTTAGCAAATGGTGATAATCGTAGAGATGATTGGGTCCGATTGCCGCTATGATGGGTGGAGGTATGAACAACTGGATGAACAATCCGTTTGCTTATCTCATGTTCATGGCTCTGCTCCGCAACGGAGGCTTCGGCTTTGGCGGGGATGGCGCAGGTACTGCTACTCAGGGTATCGAAACTCAGGCTCAGCTCAACGCTATCCGCACTCAGTTGCAGGACAACCAGAATGCTGATTGCATTAAGTCTGCCATCCAGGGCAATGGTTTTGCTCTTAGCCAGCTTGCACAAACCCTCAATATCGACTTCAACACTCTTCAGAAGTGCTGCTGCGATGTTCAGGCTGCTATCCAGCAAGTTGCTGGTCAGGTTGGCTTCTCTGCTGAGCGCGTTATCAACGCAGTTAACCTCGGTGACTGCAATGTTATTCAAGCTTTACAGAATTGCTGCTGCCAGACTCAGCGCCAGATTGCCGATTTCCGCGCAGATGTTCAGCTCCAGACTTGTCAGCAGACTAGCGAACTCCGCAATGGTCAACGTGACCTTGGCTTTGCAATTACACAAGGTTTCTCAGCTACTGCTTTCCAGGCTCAGCAAGATAAGTGCGATATTCTTCGTGCCGGTCAAGACAACACTCAGCGTATCATCGATACTCTGAATAACCACTGGAAAGATGAGCAGGCTCTGAAAATTCAGGACCTTAAATTCCAGTTGTCTCAGGAGCGCCAAAATAATCTGTTGTTATCTCGCCTTGGTGGTAACGGTTGTGGCTGTAATAATAGCTGTGGATGTGGCTGTGGCCAATAATGTTTAACCATTAAATTATAAAGATTATGGTTACATTATCACCAGTAGGCTTAGCCGCTGCTCCTGTGGCAAACCAAGTTTCGTTCTTGGCCACATTTAAGGAGAAATTGTGTCGTTGCGTTTGCGCAACTTCTACTAATCAACCATTCGCAACTGTTACTTACAGGAACGAAACGCCAGTTCTCAATGGAACTACGGTTTTTGTACCTATTGTAGCAACAATCACTATTGTTACTCCTAATGCTTGCAAATGTCAGGCAGAAACACAAGTAATCAATGAGCGATTTGTGGTTGCATTCCAAGGTGTAACGACACTTCCTGCATCTGTTGTTATTACTCAAGTCGGTATGACTCAAGGACTTATTAAAATAGTATGCGGAAAATCCAATTGCTATGCTATTAATAGTTCTTTGACTGTTTCTATTGCTGCGCCTGCAGCCTAATTGAAATCAAGGGTACTTAGGAAAGTTTTATACTTTTCTGAGTACCCTATTTTATTAACAACTTAAGAAGATAAGCTATATGATATTGTTTAAAGACATAAAACAGAATTATCCTGTATATATTCTAGATACACAGGAGTTTGATATTATTCAAGGCAAAGCCACTCAGGTATCATTTCCTCGATTAGAAATGAACCAGAAGACTGGCAAGACAGAGATGGTAGTAGATGTTACTATAGGGGCCAATGGAAAAATGGCAACTTATGCTATTCCTGAAAGCCACTCAGTTACCTATGCTGGGCATCTTGTTCTGTCAACAGAAAAATCTGGATTGACGAGCGAAGTTGAAGCTCAAAAGGCAAATGCTGAACAGGTTTTGGCTTCTGCTTCTAAAGCTCAAAACATAATTGACAAAGCCCCTTCATTGCTTGCAGAGCTTAATCCTATGTATAAGGAAAAGCAAGAAACAGAGCAGCGTTTCGGCAAGATTGAGAAGTCTATCAGTGGCATGGAAGAACTCATGAAAAAGCAGCAGGAAATGATGGAAAATTTTATCAAAAAATTTGAAAGCTAAAAGTTATGAGGCACAGATTAAAATGTATCATAGTAAAGCATCATACGTGCGACCATAATAAGGAGCACGAAGATGAAGAGGATGTAGTAGTAGAAAGCAGAATAGCTACTCCTCATGGTGAGCATAAGGTTAAATTTGATTTGCCTTATGAGCAAACAGCGAATGCTCTTATGTCTGCAAAAGGATATTCAGAGTATGTTAAAAAGCATGGCTACCATTTTACAGATGCGCTTGCAGAGCATGTAAGTAAAATGATGGAAAATGCAAATGGCCAACAGCACACGTGGACAACTTCTCAAGTCAAGAAGTCTATGGAAAGCCTTGGTCTGACAATTCCTAGTCATGTAACACACGGAGATGCGGCGTATCTTGCTAATATGTATTACGCAGACCTCTATCCAGACCCTCTAAAAGATGAAGCATCATGCCTCAGAGCTGCTTATAAAGTAGCAAATGACCCAGATGGCTATGATGGCATGATTTTTTGTAGATGGACTGCTGACGCGATAGGGAAAGCAATCAAATTGGACTGGGAAAAATTTGTATAGCCATGTTAGAACTAATTGAAGCCAAAAACTTTGATGGGCTTATATTTTTCATAGCCGTTAGAGTTTGTATTATTTTAGCCTGCTGGATTTTCATGGTATTAAGCAGCATTGTAGATTTCTGGAGTGGAACAACAACAGCAAAAGCACTTGGCCAAAAATTAATGTCACATGGGTTTCGTAGAACAATCACAAAAATCGGTGATTATGTAAGACTGATGCTTTTTGCTCTTATGTTTGATATACTTGGGAGCTTGTTATCATTCTATATAGTTCCATTCGCCACAATTCTATGCACTGTCGCTATTATATACATTGAAGGTAAATCTGTAGTTGAAAATAGTAAACGTAAAAAAGCTCATGCTGCAGAAGTACCTGATATAGTTAAACAGATTGTGCAAGCTACAACTACTGAGCAGGGCCATGAGATATTAAATAAAATAAACCAATTATTAGCACTAAATGAGAAATATAAATGAAACTGCAAGGAATTAATATCAGCGTAGTTCGCAATGAATACGAATACAATAAGTATGTAAGTGAAGAGTATCGTAAGCAATATGATTATGAAGCAAGTAAATCTAGTCTTCCTTGGATTATCATAGATTTTGCAAAATATAATACTCTTGAAGATTTTGTAAGCAATTCAGAGCTTACCTTTTCTCCAGCTGCTGATTTTACAGAAATAAACCAAGCAGGAAACGGAGAATGGTCTGTAGGTTCAGACAAAACAAAATTGACGGTTAATCTACAAAAGATGAATCGCTTAATGCTTGAAGCCAAAAAGGACGTAGGCTATGTTTCTTTACCTGCTAACTTCTCAGTTACTGTAAAAGATAAGCAAGGTGATATTTTTACAGATGAGCACGCCTCAATTGATTTGTCTGACACAGCTAAAATTTTGAAAAGCATTGATGAGCAATGCTTGCAACAAGGAGGTGGCTATTTAGCTGAATTATTTTATGAACTTATCGCACAAGGTAAAGTATGAGAAAGATAAATAAAATCATAGTCCATTGCTCTGCTACTCCTGAAGGACAGGATGTCAAAACAGAGACCATACGAGATTGGCATGTGGGCGGTAATCACTGGAAAGATATTGGTTACCACTACGTGATTGAGCTTGATGGCTCTGTTCACAGAGGCAGAGATGAAAGTGTAGCTGGAGCACACTGTTCAGGCCAAAATGCGGACTCTATAGGAGTATGCTATGTAGGAGGTGTTGCTAAAGACGGTAAAACTCCTAAAGATACGCGCACTGAGGCTCAAAAGCGATCTTTACTCGAATTGCTGAAAAGCTTAAAGGTAAAATACCCAAATGCTACTATCCATGGGCATAGAGAATTTGCAGCTAAGGCATGCCCCAGCTTTGATGCTAAGTACGAGTATAAAGATCTCTGAAGTGTATAAAAACCATTCTCGCACATAAGAAATTATTACGAGAATGGTTTTTATATTAAATATGAATAATTATAAATAAAATTCAAAGATTATGCGAGAATTAGCGAGAATAATTACGCTTATATTTTTAGCCACTATATTATATAGCTGTAAGTCAATTCAATATGTGCCTGTGGAAACAATGAAAAGAGATACTACTTACTTATCTCAGACCAAAATTGATAGCATATATCATAGAGATTCAATCTATGTAGAGCACAAAGGCGATACCGTGTATCTCAGTAAATATAAGTACTTGTATAAATACATAGAAAAGCATGATACTCTCTGGCGAGAAAAAGTTGACACAGTTCGAGTTGCATATCCTGTGGAAGCTCAGCTCACAAAGTGGCAAAAGATAAAAATTAATATTGGTGAATACTTGATAACTGCCATAGCCTTAGTAATTATATGGCTGTGTGCAAAATACTTTATAAAGCGGTAAACAATAGAAACAATATAAACAATCCATTGTTTACGCCTAAAGTGCTCAAAATCAATTACTTATATATGCCGTAAACAAATAAACAATAATTTCATTAAATCTTCTCGTAGTAAAAGCTGGTATTTCTTATTAACATTAATGTTAATCGGAAATTAAGAAATTAAGTTTGAAATAATAGGGGAGATTGTTTCTATTGTTTCTTTGTTTACGGCAATTTCAAGCCCTCCTACTAAAATTGCCGCTTAAATATTTTTAACAAAATAAATTCTCAAAATTAATGAAATAAATTTTTTCTATCGAGAATAATTTGTATATTTGCATATCAAAAATAAGATAATAAAAATCACCAAAATATGGAGCAACAATTTAATATAGGTAATGTTATTGAGCACTACAAGCTAAATACAGAAGATTTAGCAAAGGTGTTATTTCCTACTGTTAAATATCCGAAACAAGCCTTTGACCGCGTGTTAAAAGGCGAAGCCAATTTGGATGTTATACAGCTAGAGCGATTGGCCAATCATATTGGCGTGTTAGTAACTGACTTATTTTCAGCAAATACTTGGAAAGGTTCATCTGAAGACGGATGCTTGACAATGCTTAAAGGTGAATATAAAGTAAAGCTGAATTATAAAGGCGTGTACGTATCTATATATAAGAACAATGAGCTTATTCATCAGAAGCTCTCAAACGTACCAGATATGACAGTAAGCGAGTTTATTAACTATTTAGATAACTTTATTAAAAATTACGAAAATGGAAACGATTAAAATTTCTGTTGAGGTTAGCGTAAACCTGTCTGAAAATACGCAGAATTTCATTAAGTCATTGTTTGGTAATGCTATTGCTCCTTCAGCACCTGCTGCTCCGGCTGCCAAGTCTGCTCCTTCAGCTCCCGCCACGCCAGCAAAGCCAGCTCCTGCAAAACCTACTCCCCAGCCTGCAGCACCTGCCCAGACTCAGAGCGCTGCCGAGCCTGCTCCTTCAGCACCTGCTGCTCCGGCTGCTTCTTCTGCCTCTAAGAGCATTGAGGACGTCCGCGGAATGCTTGCAAAAAAGGTCAATGAGCATCGCGACGTAATCAAGCAAAAACTCAATGAACTTGGGGCTCCAAGCGTAACAAAACTTGACCCGGCTAAGTATGATGAAATGTATAACTTCTTAGAGTCACTGTAATTATGCCGAGTACAAAGAAGTTGCAAAAGATGGCTCAGAAGTTTCGTAGAGAAAATCCAATGCTTTATATTCGATGTTGCTATGGATTAACAAAACTGGCAAAAACATATAATTCAAATGGCAAATAGTACTAAACCGCAGAAGCATAGCCAAAGAAGTCATGCACTTCTTTCGGCTTCTGGAGCAGGAAGATGGCTGAATTGTACTCCGTCTGCCAAGCTTGAAGATGAATACGGAGAAAATAAGTCTTCAGTATATGCAGAAGAAGGTACATTAGCTCATGAGCTCTCAGAGCTTTACCTGAGAAAAGATACACTAGGCAGCATTAGTGAGCAGGACTTTGACCAAAGACTTGAAGAGATAATGGCAAATGACTTGTTCAGTGAGGAAATGCTTGAAGTTGTACCTATCTATACGGATTATTGCTCAGAACAATTAGCTGAAGCAAAAACTGAAAATCCGTTAGCTGTCATGGAAATTGAGCAGAAACTCGATTTGACAGAATATGTGCCTGAAAGCTTTGGAACAGCTGACTGTGTTGTTATCAATGACAATCTTATGGAAGTTATTGACTTAAAATATGGAAAAGGTGTTCCAGTATATGCTGAATGGAATAAGCAACTTATGCTTTATGGACTTGGAGCTTTGCAGAAATATGATACAATGTATGATATAACGGAAGTGCGATTGACCATTATACAGCCTCGCATTAACAATATATCAAGTTGGCAAATATCTGTCGAAGAACTCCGTAAATGGGCAGAAGAGGAGCTTAGACCAAGAGCTGAACTTGCATTCGAAGGTAAAGGAGAACTTAATGCTGGAGATTGGTGCAGATTTTGTGCTGTTCGCAATCAATGTAGAAAGTTGTATGAGCAACAAATGGAAATAGCAAAAAATGAATTTGCTGAACCTGAGCTTCTTACAGATGATGAGATTGCTGATATAGTTAAGCGTGTGCCTAAGCTTATAGAATGGGCTAATTCAATAACAGAATATGCACAAACTAAAGCGATTAACGAGAATAAGCAATGGCCGGGGCTTAAATTAGTTGAAGGAATTAGTCGACGCAAATGGGTTGACGAAGACCAAGCTTCTAATGCAATTTTTGCACGTTGCCCTGAACTTTCAGAAGATGAGATTTTCAATATGAAGCTTAAGCCGATTACTTCTATTGAGAAGTTAGTAGGCAAAAAGCGTTTTGAGGAAATACTCTCAGATGTGGTTATCAAGCCACAAGGCAAACCTACTCTTGTACCGCTTGAAGACAAGAGACCAGCAATGGGATATACTCAAGCGCAATTAGATTTTAAAGAATAATAACAACTTAAAAATTAAAGAAAATGAGTAATCAAGTAAATTCAACCAAAGTAGTAACTGGCAAAGTAAGATTTTGTTATGTAAACGTGTTCGAGCCCACGGCTATGAATGAGGGTGATACCCCCAAGTACAATATCTGTATTCTTATTCCTAAGAGCGATACGGCTACTATTGACAAAATCAAGAAAGCTATAGAAGCTGCAAAGGAAGCAGGTAAGGCAAAACTCGCAGATAAGAACGGCCGTATCCCAGCAAATCTCAAATTGCCTCTGCGCGATGGCGATGAAGAGCGCCCGGATGACCCTGCATTTGAGGACCACTATTTCATCAATGCAAACTCTATGCGTCAGCCGAGCATTGTAGACCGCTCACTCAATCCAATCATGAGCAGAGACGGGTTCTATTCGGGTTGTTATGGCCGTGCTTCAATCAACTTCTATGCTTTCAATGTTTCATCCAAAGGCATCGCTGCTGGATTGAACAATCTCCAGAAGCTCGAAGATGGAGAGATGTTGGCTGGTGGCTCAACAGCTGAAGAAGATTTCGGTGGAGAGAATGCTGTTCAGGATGACGATATGATGTAATTTCCTCTCTGCATCAATGAGTATAGTAGTTTAATGGTAAAACTTACTTCGGAAACCGTCTGTGGAAACCAAGTAAATGTGGGTTCGAGTCCCGCCTATACTCCTATTGGGATAGTAGCTTAATGGAAGAGCAGTGTGGTACCACTTAAAAACAACGAGAGCAAGATGCAGGTTCGAGTCCTGCCTATTCCACAATTCTATAATATCAAATAAAGAAATAATGGCAAAAAATCTTTTTATAGACGTTGAAACATATTCATCTGTAGATATTAAAGAGTCTGGAGCTTATAAGTATATTGAGTCACCAGACTTTGAAATTCTTATAATAGGATATGCTTTAGATGATGACCCGGTAAAGATAGTAGATTTGGCTCAAGGTGAAGAAATGCCTGAAGAGTTTGAAGAAGCTTTGCTTGACCCGGATTGTGTAAAAGTGGCGCACAACGCTGTATTTGAGCGCTTGAGCTTTAAGCGTATAGGATATAATGTTCCAGCAGAACAGTGGTATTGTACCTCTGTAAAAGCTGCGTATTGCGGTTTACCACTTTCTTTGGACGGAGTATCAAAGGCCCTTAATCTTACAGATAAAAAGTTAGATACTGGTAAAGCGCTTATTAAATACTTCTCATGCCCATGCAAAGCAACTCGAGTTAATGGCATGCGTACTCGGAATTATCCTGAGCATGCTCCTGAAAAGTGGGAAATGTATAAGGAATATAACAAGTATGACGTACTTGCAGAGCGTGAGATATTTAAGAGATTAGAGGCATATATCATTCCTGATATTGAGCGCAAGATGTATGTGCTTGACCAGAATATAAATGATAGAGGTATTTTGGTTGATATGGAATTAGCAGAGTCTGCTATCGCAGTAGATAACACATATACTTCTATCTTAACGCAACATGCTCAACAGCTAACAGGGCTTGAAAATCCAAACTCGCCTGTTCAAATTAGGCAATGGATTGAAAAGGCAACAGGATGTGTTGTTATGTCACTTTCAAAGGAAACAATGCCTGATTTAATGAAAGAGTTTGCAGATTATCCAGATGTTATCGAGTTGCTTAATATACGCAAAAAGCTCTCAAAAACGTCTATTAAGAAGTATTATGCTATGCTTAATTGTGCCATGAAAGACCATAGAGTCCGTGGTACATTTCAATTCTATGGTGCAAATAGAACTGGACGATGGGCGGGTAGATTATTGCAGTTGCAGAACTTGTCAAAAAACCATATATCACATATCGAAGTACCACGTGAAATGATTAGAGCCCGTGATTGGGAGTCAGTTGAGATGATGTATGATGATGTTGCAGATATTCTTTCGCAACTTGTAAGAACAGCACTTATACCACCACAAGGTATGAAATATGCAGTTGCTGACTTTTCAGCTATTGAAGCGCGTGTTATATCTTGGCTTGCTGATGAAAAGTGGCGATTAGATGTATTTCACGGCGATGGTAAAATATATGAGGCAACAGGAGAAAAAATGTTTGGAGTACCAAAATCTGAAATTAAAAAAGGCTCAGTACTTCGCGACAAGTCAAAAATATCCGAATTAGCATTAGGCTATGAAGGAGGTCTTGGCGCATTAAAGCGCATGGGTGGTGATAAAATGGGTCTTTCAGACACAGAAATGATGTCACTCGTACGAAAATGGCGCATGGCCAATCCTAATATAGTTGATATGTGGAAAGAGATTGATGAGGCTTCTAAAGAAGCGGTAAGATACCACAGAGCCGTTAAGTGCACTAGTAAAAATGTTATATTTGATTGTGACGGTGAATTTATGACAATAGAATTGCCTGTAGGCAGAAAACTATTTTACTATAAACCAGAATTCAAAGATAAGTATGTAGGGCGTTCCACTATGCCTATTCGCAGTCTTTGCTACAAAGGTATTGACCAGACAACCAAACAGTGGATAAGCATAGATACCTACGGCGGCAAACTAACAGAAAATATAGTTCAAGCTGTATCAAGAGATTTGTTAGGTGATGCTATGCTTAGAATGGAAAAAGCTGGATATGGAATTGTGGGTTCAATACACGATGAAGTTATAACAGAGGTTCCAGAAGAGAATGCTCAGTTATGGTATGATAATTTGGTAAAAATCATGTCAACTCCACCTTTGTGGGCACAAGACCTTCCACTTAATGCAGATGGAGGAGTTATGGATTTTTATCAAAAATGATTAGTATTTATGCAAGTAGATAAATTGAAATACGATGAAAATTTGAGCATAGCAGTTGGACTAAATGTTTCAAGTAAAGTATGGAAAAATACCAAAACTACTTGGAGCAATTTAGTTCAAAAGCTAGCTACTCCTGTAGTAACCGCTGAAACATATAAGCGGTTTATGAGTGCCACAAAAGAAGAGCAAAGTAAGATAAAAGATGTAGGTGGATTTGTAGGCGGATTTCTTACAAATGGTAGGCGTGATAAAGCAAATGTGCTTTACCGCCAGTTAATTACATTGGATATTGACTTTTCTCACGAGAACTTTTGGTGGGACTTTACAATGCTATTTGATTGTGCCGCGGTTATTCATTCAACTCATAAGTCATGCCCTGAAAAGCCACGACACAGATTGATAATTCCACTTGATAGAGAAGTATCGCAAGAAGAATATCAAGCTATTGCTAGAAAAGTCGCAGGAGACTTAAACATTGATTTGTTTGACCAGTCAACTTTTGATGTAAATAGACTTATGTTCTGGCCGTCTGTATCATCAGATATGGAATACTACTTTGAATTTCAAGACGGACCTTTCCTTGAAGCTGATTATATTCTTGGGCTATATAATGATTGGCATGATACGAGTGAATGGCCAACTGCTACAGATAGCACAGATGTAATAATGCAAGCTATCAAAAAGCAAGAGGACCCAGAAGATAAAAAAGGCATAATTGGTGTTTTCTGCCGTACTTATACTATACAAGAAGCTATTGAGACTTTTCTTTCAGATGTATATACACCAGCTGGAGAAGGGCGATATACATATATAAATGGCTCTACAGCTGCAGGCCTAATAGTCTATGATGATAAATTTGCATATTCCCATCATGGGACAGACCCAGCAGGAGGCAGGCTATGTAATGCATTTGACTTAGTCCGCATACATAAATTTGGCCATTTAGATACAGGCAAAGAAAAAGAAGACAAAGATAAAAAGAGCTTTAAGGCAATGGAAGAATTTGCCTCTAAAGACTCTACAACAAAAAAGCATATCGCTGAAGAAAAGTTTGCTGAAGCTAAATTCGAGTTCACAGAAGAAGCAAAAGCAGAAGTTCCTGAAGACTATGATACTTCATGGACAGAAGAGCTTGATGCTAATACAAAAGGCGAATATGATAATTCAGCCAACAACTTGAACATAATAATTCAACATGATCAGTTTTTAAAAGATGTATTTAAGTTAAATATTTTTGATAATAAAAGATATGTTACACGTTCGTTACCTTGGCGTAAAATTGACGCTATTGATCCTTTTCGTGATGTTGATTATTCCGGTGTGCGTAATTATATTGAGTGTGTTTATGGTATTGTATCAAGCCAAAAGGTTGATGACGCACTTGCACTTGAGTTTGAAAAGAAGAAGTTTCATCCTATAAGAAAGTACTTGCTGGAACAAGAATGGGATAGTATACCTAGAGTCAATACACTGTTAATCGATTATTTTGGGGCTGAAGATAATGCCTATACTAGAGCTGCCATTAGAAAAATGCTCTGTGCTGCAGTCGCCAGAGTTTTTGAGCCCGGAGTTAAATTCGACACATCACTCATATTGGTCGGAGAGCAAGGAACGTATAAAAGTACTTTCGTTAAAAAGCTCGGCATGGAATGGTTCTCAGATACATTCACGACTGTGCAGGGCAAGGAATCATTTGAGCAGATACAAGGAGCATGGCTAATTGAAATGGCAGAGCTTTCAGGTCTTAAGAAAGCAGAAGTAGAATCGATTAAGCATTATATATCAAAAAGAGAAGATATGTTCAGGCCAGCGTATGGTAGAACAGTGGAAACATACAAAAGGCAATGCGTGTTTTTTGGTACTACTAACAATAAAGACTTTTTACGCGACCCGACAGGAAACCGGCGCTTTATGCCTATAGATGTAAGGCCAGAATACGTTACAAAATCTGTTATAGATGATCTTACTCAAGATGAAGTAGACCAAATATGGGCTGAGGCGTATCAGCTATATTTAGCAAAAGAGCCTTTATACCTTGTTGGTGACGAAGACATAATCGCTAAGATTGAGCAGCACAAACATTCAGAGACAGATGAGCGTAGAGGTATTATCGAGGAGTATCTTAATACTAAATTTCCAGATGACTGGGATAAAATGGACTTGTACGACAGAAGACGTTGGCTTGAAGACCCATTGTCTAAGAATGGCACAGTACAAAAAGACTTTGTATGCATCGCTGAAATATGGTGTGAGTGCCTTAGCAAAGAAAAGAATGATATGTCTAGGTATAATACAAGAGAGATTAATGAAATTATTAGGTCAATGCCTGAATGGGAAGCTATAGCATCTACTAAGAATTTTTCATTATATGGCAAACAAAAATACTATAAGCGTAAAGATAGTTTATTATGATAGCGAATTTTTATAAAATGCAATATGGAAATTACCGTAATTCCGTGCTCCTTGTTACAAAAAACATAGAGCATATTCCGTCTGTCAAAACAACTGTTATATACAATGGCCAAATGTTTTGTGTTGACAGATTAGAATTTAATTTAGATAAGTGTGAGTATAACATTTATATGGCTAGATTATGAATAAAAAGACTGTAGATAGCGAAAAAGTTGTAGAACGCAAATTGGTTGAGCTTGTCAAAATGAATGGTGGTATGTGCATAAAATTGTTATGTGACCAGCTTATAGGCTTACCAGATAGGATGTGCTTATTCCCAGGCCATAAAATGGTTTTTGTGGAATTAAAAACAACTGGGCGAAAGCCTAAGCGCATACAAATGTATATGCATAATAAGCTTCAAGCATTAGGCTTTAGAGTCGAAGTGATAGATACAATAAAGGGTGTTGAACAGTTTATAAATAACATACTTGATGGAAAAAGAAGCTGATAAACTTATTAAAGATACACAAAAAGTTAATAATGCACTTAACCAAACACTTTTAGATGCAGAGTTAAGCCTTTTAAAATTTACTAATAGCAGTGAAGCTTTACTTAAATGTATAGCTAAAAACATAATAGAAATTAAGTACTTGTTAAAAGAACAAAATGCTAACAGAAAATAATTTACATAAATACCAATTAGCTTGTGTTGAGCATATAATTGCCCACCCATTCTGTGGTGTGTTTCTCGATATGGGGTTAGGAAAAACAGTATCAACACTAACAGCTATAAACTATTTGATGTTTGATTATCTTGATATTAGCTCAGTGCTAGTCATAGCGCCAAAGAGAGTAGCTGAGTCAGTCTGGCAAGAAGAAGCAGAGAAATGGGATCACTTAAAGCATTTGCGTTTTTCTAAGATTATAGGTACTGCTAGACAGCGGATAGCAGCTGTCATGGAAACAAAAGCTGATATCTATGTTATATCAAGAGATAATGTAGCGTGGCTTTGCGCTTTGTATGGCGGGGGCAAATTACCTTTTGATATGGTAGTAGTTGATGAGCTTAGTAGTTTTAAGTCATATAAGTCAGAGCGCTTTAAGGCGTTACGTGGAGCTAGGCCGTATCTCAAGCGCTTAGTTGGATTGACTGGCACGCCAGCTCCAAATGGGCTTATTGACCTATGGCCTCAAATATATCTTATGGATAGAGGTGAGCGCCTTGAAAAGACAATATCCAGATATAGAGAAAGATATTTTCGGCCAGGCAAATCAAATGGTCATATCGTATATTCTTATGATCTGATGAATGACTCAGAATATATAATACATAAGAAAATAGAGGACATTTGCATAAGCATGAGAGCAGATGATTATCTTGAAATGCCACTCAGGACAGATAACTATATAAAGCTCAGGATGCCAGAAGCTATAAAAAAGCAATATGATGATTTTGAAAAGAACAAAGTACTTGACTTAATAAATGCTACTGAAACGATTGAGCAAGAAGACGAAAATGGTAATTCAGTATTTGTTGAAAAACCAGTAGAAGTAAATGCTATTAATGCTGCAGCTCTTTCAAATAAATTACTTCAATTCGCAAATGGGGCCATATATGATGAGAAAAGAAACGTGTTTCCAATCCATGATATTAAGCTCGATGCTCTTAAAGAGATAATTGAAGATGCGAATGGCCAGTCTGTGCTAGTGGCCTGGAC